>VFQQ010000284.1_pt1 | contig 116274 bp, 106 predicted proteins | sample 3512341 | NCBI WGS metagenome assembly VFQQ01 (sample SAMN10412373, study PRJNA504923) | tailings metagenome | isolation source: Relicate 2 Philex TSF1 revegetated site | place: Philippines: Tuba, Benguet | collected 2017-08-29 | reverse complement strand
TGGTGATGCAGAACGCCGAAGGCAGCCGCGCCGCCGCCGAGTTCGTGGTGCACGGTGAATACCTGGCCGACGACGAAGGCCTGCCACCAGCCAACGGCCAGACCTACGTGCTGCCGGCCGGCGCCTTCTTCGAGATCAAGAACGGCAAGGTGGCGCGCATCAGCAACTACTACAACCTTAATGACTGGGTTGCGCAGATCTGCTGAATTACTGCCGCGCAGCCCCCAGCAACTGCGCCCCCACATCACGCTTGAGCAGCTCGTAGAGCACGGTGATGAAGAACTCGCGGCTCGGCTCATCGCTCAGCAAGCGAGTCGCCATGCTGTTATGGCTGCTCATGGCACCGACTATGGCCTCGACGGCGCGGATGGGTAGATCGGCCTTCATCGCCTGTTCGAGGTCGTTGTTGTGAATCTGCGCCATCACCACCTGATCGCTGCGCAGCTTCTCGGATACCTGTAGCGCCAGCATCACCTGATCGGTGTCGGAAACGTCCTTGCCGAAGGCGGCGTTGAGGCGCTCGATCAACTCGGTCAGGTACTTCTTCTCACGGTCGCGAGCTTCGCGCAGGCCGTTGTCGGTGATGCCGTATAAGCCTGGGCTTTCCCCCTGAACAACCACGCCATCGAGGCCATCCCCCGGTTTGACCGCATAGTGGCTGAGTTTGAGATCACCCAGATCCACCTGCTCGGCGCCAATGCCCTTGAGGCGCTTGCGCAGTAGCCGGGCGAAGCTGGCGAAAGCCTCCAGGCTCGGCTCGCCCAGGTCCACCAGTTGCGCGATGTACTCGTAGCAACGCACGAACTTGGACAGGCTCTCGCTGAAGATCAGCAGTTCATCGCGCTGTTTGCAGTATTCCGCGCGCTGCGCGTCTGCATAGGCCGCGCCGGCGTCATCGCCCGCTTCTTCGGCCTTGAGCAAAGCCCGTTCCCACTGTTCGATTGCATCGGTGAGGGTCTTGAGCTTGCCGTTGTAGCGGTCGGTAGCCGGCTGAGTCAGTGCATAGAGTTTCTGGTGAGTGACCTTGGGATCGACAATGGCATCACCGAACGCCTCCACCTCGGCGCGCTCGTACAGGTGCATGCCATCCAGGCGCTGGCGAATGTCGAAGACGATGTTCGGGTCTTGAATATCGGCCATCCGCGCATCGCGGTAGAAAGTCTGGAAGGCGTCGAGAATCTCCTTGGCCTCGTTCGCGAAGTCGATGACGTAAGTCTTGTCCTTGCCTGGATAGGTTCGGTTCAGACGCGACAGCGTCTGCACCGCCTCCACACCGGAAATTTTCTTGTCCAGGTACATGGCCACCAGCTTGGGCTGGTCGAAGCCGGTCTGGAACTTGTTGGCGACGATCATCACCTGGTAATGCGGCGTATCGAACAGCGTGCGCATGTCCTGGTTGCCCAGCTTGGTGTTGAGGTTCTGCTCGTTGAAGGCATGCTCGTCCGGCAGGCTGGCGGCCAGCGGCGCTTTCAGATCCGGGTCGAGGTTGGGTACATCGCCTGAGAACGCCACCATCGCCCGCACATTGGCGTAGCCACGCCGCTGGCAGTAATCCTCCAGCGCCAGGTGGTACTTCACCGCTGCCGCACGCGAGCTGGTCACCACCATGGCCTTGGCCTGGCCACCGAGCAAGTGAGCGACGTTCTTGCGAAAGTGCTCGACAATCAGCTCCACCTTCTGCCCGACGTTCACCGGGTTGAGCGACAGCCACTTGGCCAGCTTGCGCCGCGCGCTCTTCTCATCCACGCGCTTGTCATCCACCAGCTCGCTGCCGATGCGCAGCGCCACGTCATAGCTGGTGTAGTTGCGCAGCACATCGAGAATGAATCCTTCCTCGATGGCCTGCTGCATGGTGTACAGGTGAAACGGCACAGGGGGGTTGCTCTCGCTCACCGGCAACTCAGGCTGGCGCGGGCGACCGAACAGGCTCAGCGTCGAATGCTTGGGCGTGGCGGTAAAGGCGAAATAACTGGCGTTGTTCGGCCGGCTGCGCGACGACTGCCAGACCGACAACCGCTCATCGCGCGAGAGCTTCTTCCACTCCTCCTCGCTCTGCCCGGTGAGCACGTAACGCAGATCATCCGCCGTGCTGCCGCCGGTGGAGCTGTGCGCCTCGTCAATGATGATGGCGAAGCGCCGGTCGCGCAGGTTGCGCTCTTCGAGAATGGCCTTCTGCGCATGAGGGAAGGTCTGTAGGGTACAAACGATGATCGGCACGCCTGCCAGCATTGCTTCAGCCAGTTGCTTGCTCTTGGGTAGGCTGGATTGCTCGCGGTCGATGGCGCGTACCACACCGGCTTGGTGGTCGATCTGGCGAATCGCCTCCTGCAGCTGCTGATCCAGCACCTGGCGATCGGTCACGACGATGACGCTGTGAAAATACGGCTCGCCATCGGGGCGGCGTACGCGGATCAGCGAATGCGCCGTCCAGGCGATGGTGTTGGTCTTGCCGGAACCGGCGCTGTGCTGGATCAGATACGGCTGGCCGACACCCTCACGGCGCACCGCATCGATCATGCGCGTCACCCCATCCCATTGATGGAAGCGCGGGAACACCAGGCGCTCCTTGAACCGGGTATTGCCGTTGGCATCCTGCTGGGCCTTGCGCTCCAGCAGCACGAAGCGATGGAAGATATGCAGCCAGTTATCCTTCTGCAGCACGCTCTGCCACAGATAGCTCACCGGATAGTCGTCGCCCTCGGCCTTGTTGCCGGCAGCGCCGTCATTGCCTCGGTTGAATGGCAGGAACACCGTCTCGGCTCCCGCCAGTTGCGTGCTCATGCGGATATCGCTGTCGCTCATGGCGAAATGCACCACCGCGCCGCGCTTGAAGGTCAGCAGCGGCTCCGTACCGCCGCTCTTGCGCTCCGGGCGACGATCCTGGCGGTACTGCGCCATGGCCGCCTCCACCGACTGGGTGAAATCGGTCTTCAACTCCACCGTCGCCACGGGAATGCCGTTGATGAACAGCGCCAGGTCGAGTTCATCGGCCTTGTCCTGCGAATAACGCAGTTGCGGCACCACCCGCAGGCGGTTGGCGGCGTAACGCATGGCCACGGTTTCGTTGCGCGCATCCTCGGGCAGCGCCTGGCTCATGGCCAAGGTGCCGGCGCCAGCAATGGAGAACCCGCTGCGCAGCACATTGAGCTTGCCGCCATCGGTCTTGTTCTCCAGTTGCTTGACCAGGCGATCGAGCAACGCAGCCTCGGTGCCCGCGCCATTGAGCGCGCGCAGCTTGGCCATCGCCTCAGCCTGGCTGGTATCGAGCCAGGCCAGCACATCTTCGCTGTACAGCGCACGCGCCGCGTCATAGTTCGCGGAGCGGCCTACCAGCCAACCGGCGGCGGCCAGTTGCTCAACGATATGTCGCTCCAATTCGCATTCGTGGTGCACGTGGCTCATGCCATCCCTCGCCATCCAATCAATGGGCTTATGCCCGCGTGTCATACAGCCCGTGCTGCTCGGCCAGGCGCGCCCGCTCCCGATCCAGCTCGGCGCGCAGCTCTTCTTCGCTGGGCAACACCAGCTTGTACTTGCTGGCGAACAGTTGCTCGCTGCCCTGTAGCACCGAGTAGCGCACCAGCGACGCATCCTTTTGCGCACAGAGGATGATGCCAACAGTCGGGCCGTCCTCCGGGCCGCGCTTGAGGTCATCGAACATACGCACATACATGTCCATCTGGCCGATGTCCTGATGGGTCAGCTCGCCGCGTTTGAGATCGAAGATCACGAAGCACTTGAGCAGGTAGTTGTAGAACACCAGGTCGATGTAGAAATCCTTGCTCTCGGTGCTGATGCGCTGCTGCCGACCGACGAAGGCGAAGCCCTTGCCCAGCTCCAGCAAAAACTGCTGCAACTGGTCGATCAGCGCCTGCTCCAGCTCGCTTTCCAGCAAGGTGCCGGCATTGGGCAGGCCGAGAAACTCCAGCAGCACCGGGTCACGCACGAACTCGCGCGGGCTCTTGCCCAGCGCCTGCAGGTTGCTCGCGGCTTCCTGCTCCACCGCCGCGCGATCCTGGCTGGCCAGCAGGCGCTCGTAATACAGCGTGCCGATCTGCCGCTCCAAGGCACGGGTGCTCCAGTTCTGTGTCACGGCCTCGTTCATGTACCAGTGGCGAGCGCTGTCGCTATCCACCTTGAGCAGGGAGCGGTAGTGCGTCCAACTCAATTCGTGACGCAGTGCGTCACGAATTGGAAAGGCTTGGTAAAACAGACGCATGTAACGCAGGTTGGAGGCATCGAAGCCCTTGCCGAACTCAGCGGTCAGCCCCTTGGCCAGAGCCGGCAACAACTTCTTGCCATAGGCCGCACGCGCCTGACCACCCTGCTCGAACTCGACGATATGCCGCCCCACTTCCCAACAGGTTTGCACCTGAATCGCATCTACCGCTCGCAACGCCTGCTGCCGTGCCTGGCGGATCAGCCCGGCCAGTTCAGCGAGCAAGGGTTGCAGCGCGGTCTGCGACTCGGGCGCGCTCATGCATCCTCCGGCGCAGGCTGCAACGCGCTCAACTGCTGATCCTGCCAGGCGGCATAGGTTTGTCCGGTGCCGTCGACAGACCAGACAACACGCCCGTTCGCGCTACGGCCGGAAACCACTGCTGCCGCTGCACTGGGGCTGGCGAATGCATAGTCGTCCTTGAATGCCAGGTGCTCGTCACCATCAGCGATCAGCACACCATCGGCTTCAAGCTGCTGGAACAATCCCTGATAACCACCATCCACGCCGATCCACTGTTTACGCGTACGCGAGCCTTTGAGCACGAAGAACTCACCACCGATTTCCTGGGCATAAGCCGTCACGCCGAACTTGGGAATATCCAGACGGAAACGCGGCGAGCGCTCGATGATGGGTACGCTCTCAGCTATCACCGGAGCAGGCGGTTTGCTCAGCTCACGCAGAAACTCGAAGCCCAGTACCGGCAACACAGTGCGGATCTGATCGAGAAAGAACGCCATATCGGCACGGTCGGACTCAGGTAGCCCGACGTATTCGTGCGCCGTGCCATTGCTCAGCACACAACGCCCGGCGCTGGCGGCAATACCGATCAGCTTGCTTTCCAGGTACTTCACATGGGCCTTGGTCAGGTTCTGATCCTTGCTGGTAACCAGGCACACACGCTCCCAAAAATCCTTGCCGCCGGCGTCTTCCGGGCGGTTGTGGGTTTTCAGGCGTTGCGCCACATCGTCGGACTCGCCGATATACACGCGGGTGCGCAGGCTGTCGTCCGGGTCGGGGCCAACCAGAAAGTACACGCCGGTACGCGCGCATTCCGGGCGCTGCACCAACTCGGCCAACTTGCTGCGCGGGCCGGTCAGCACATGGCCCGTCCAGTTCATGATCTCGGCGGTCAGCAGGCCGTTGGGCGTGCCGTCCACCAGAAAGAGTCGAATGCTGCGGCCTTGGGTCATGGCACGTCCTTGTCGGGTGTTAGCGAGAAACCGTGGAGCGGAACATATCATGCGGGGTGGATTGCGCTCTTTTCATCCACCGATGCACAACACGGCGGCAGGCAGCCCCTTGCAAGAGCGCTCGGTGGATCGATAAAGCGTGATCCACCCTACGGCTCATATCGCCTCCCGTAGGTCGATCTGGCCGGTGACGGCGGCGGTGATCAGGGCGGAGCGGCGTTCTTTTAGGAGGGCGATGCTGTTTTCCGTTTTACTTAGTAGTGCATCAAAACGTCCTGTGGAAACATTTAACACACTCTCAATATCTACCTGCTCCTCACATGGAGGCACAGGAATGGGCAATTCCTTGACTGTAGCTATCGACACCTCGTTAAACGTTGAACCTTGCTTAGCGAGTTGCCAGTAACTATCAACAACTGAACTGCTGAGATATGCCACTAGAAAACTGCTAGACAACTCTTGGGAAGTATCAATCCTTGCAACACCTCGAGATAAATTCGCGCCTGCAAGATGAGCAGGTACAACAAACGCGGCCCCAATCGAGGCACGAATACCTAAAATAACTTCTCCTCCACTCAGACATGTCCGAGGAAAGCTGGCTGCTATTTCCTTGGTGGTTTTCTGCAAGCTATTAATGTCGAAATCACCCGAAGACATATTGGTGGTTTGGACAAAAGGGATACCATCATCAAGAGCCTCCCCAGGCTGAACGATGCCGTACGAAATCGTTGTGCCCTGTTTAACAAGCAGCTTCAACGGTTTCAGCTCCCAATGCTCCGGTACCTCCCCCAGCCACTCCACGCCTGAATCTTTCATCTTCACATTCGGGTCAAGCCCCTTGGTGACGGCATGGGTGATCAACGCCTGGCGCTTTTCGCGCAGTAGTTCGATAAAGCGGGTTTTCTTTTCGATCAGCGCATCGATACGAGTGGTTTCGCGGTCGAGCCGGGAAAGCAGCAAGTCAATTTCTGCTTCAGGCGGCACTACTATGGGCAGTTCCATGATGCTACTGGAAGAAATGGAAGCCAGATTGGTGCTCTGTTTCGCGCGCCCCATGAAATAGAACTGAGCCGTAAGCGATCCGGTATAGGCGTTCAACCAGGCAGGAGACACGGCAAAAGGCCTTACGGCAAAAACATGATTCTGGTGAATGCAGGGTTCGATCTCACCTTGCCAAACGCTGCCGCGTCCCAACTTGTCGAAGTCCCCCCCTTCGTTCATCAGTACATCACCGGGCTGCAAGCTATAACGTGCCAACTCTTCGCGCGGGATCTCCATTGTCGCTACGTCATCCAGCGATAAATAGCCATCCTGCACATTGGCAACACGCAGATAGGGCACCTCGATGGTGTCCTTACCTTCATGATCTTTGCCTTTCGCCATGCCGGTTTGCACGCTAGCGATATGTTTGAGGCGTTTTATCTGCCAATGCTCCGGCACCCGCCCCAACCACTCCACCCCGGAATCCTTATAGACCGGGTACGGCTTGTAATGGCTCATGCTGTTGCTCCTGCCGCAGGCCCGGCCAGCATATTCATGATCAAGCGAATCAGCGTTTCCTTCTGCCCAGGGTCGGACTCGGCCACCAGCAGCGCCAACGCGGCCAGGCCGATATCGTTGATCACCGGCTGGCCTGTGACGTCCAGCAGGCGACCATTGCGGTGCAGAAAATCGACGAACAGGAAGGCGCCGCTGCGTTTGTTACCGTCGGCGAACGGGTGGTTCTTGATGACGAAGTACAGCAGGTGCGCCGCCTTGGCCTCGACACTGGGGTATACCGGCTCACCGAATGCGCTCTGGTCGAGGTTGCCCAGCAAGGCCGCCAGCCCATCGCCTCGCTCACGGGCGAACAAGTCAGTTGCCTCACCTCGCGCCAGCAAGTTGGCCTTTAGCCCAGCCAAGGCCGTGCGCGCTTGTTCCGCCGTGGGCAGCAGGCCACCGGTTTGCACCTCTGGCTCGCTCAGCAGGCCTTCGTCATAGCGCTGCAGCAGCAAAAAGGTTTGCGCATAGCGGCTGACGATATCCGCCAAGCCTCGCCCCGCCTCAGCCGTCAGGTGTGGGTTGCTGCTGAGCTGACGCACCATCAGCAATGCCGCCTCCAGCTCACGGGCATTGCTCTCGAAGCGCTGCTGGTTGAGCGTGTAACCCCGGCTCAGGTGTTCACGCAGAATACGCGTGGCCCATTGGCGAAAGCGGGTAGCACGCGTGGAGTTGACCCGATAACCCACCGAGATAACAGCGTCGAGATTGAAGTGTTCCAGATTACGGGCAACCTGACGCGTCCCCTCAAGGCGAACCGTTTCCATTTTGGAAACGGTTGCCTGGCGCTCCAGCTCGCCGCTGAGATAGATATTCTTCAGGTGTTTGGAGATTGCGGCCTTCTGCACGGCAAACAGCTCGGCCATCTGCTCCTGGGTCAGCCAAAGGCTGTCGCCCTGTAAACGCACTTCGAGCTGCCCGCCTTCGCCCTCAAAGATAACCATCTCATCCATGCGCAGCCTCCTTGAACGATACCGGGTTAACCGACACTACACTCACGCCGTCACCTCACCCAGCAGCGCGGCGATCTCGGCTTCCACGGCCTTGAGGTCGGCGTCGATCTCGGCCAGCGGGCGCGGCGGCTGATAGACGTAGAAGTAACGGTTGAAGTTGATTTCGTAGCCGACGATGCCCACCTGGCCGTCCTTGGGGTCGAGTTTGCCGGTGTCGATCCAGGCATCGGGTACGTGGGGCAGCACTTCGCGGGCGAAGTAGTCGTCGATGTTTTCCTTAAGCGGCACGTTCTCGAACTCGCGCAGGTCGGGGTCGGGCTGCGGCTTGCCCTTGTCATCGAGCATCGGCTGGGCGCTGGGGTCACGTTCGCCGAAGCAGGCCAGCGCGGCTTTCAGCGCGCCCTTGCCAAGTTTCTTGATACCAGCGGCCTTGAGGAAGGCCGGCAAGTTGTCGAACTCACCGCTCACCAGAGCGAAGGCGTCAATCTGGTCGGCGCCCTTGGTTTCGCGGTAGGCGACGAGCTTTTCCGCGGTGACGCTAAAGCGCAGGCGCAGCGGACGCTCGACGGTAATGCGGCGGTAGCCGAAGTCGGTAGTGGCGAAGATTTTCGACTGGGCGCCTTGCTCGCCGGCTTCGTGCAGCTTGGCGATTTCGGTGATCTGCGCCTCGGACAGGTACTTACGCTTGTTGCCCAGGCTCTTGCGCATGGGCGCGTGCATGGCGGTGGCGTCGATCAGTTGCACCTTGCCTTTACGCAGTTCGTCCTTGTGGTTGGACAGCACCCAGACGTAGGTGCCGATGCCGGTGTTGTAGAACAGGTCATTGGGCAGGGCGATGATCGCCTCCAGCCAATCGTTCTCCAGTATCCAGCGGCGAATCTCCGACTCGCCCGAGCCGGCGCCGCCGTTGAACAGCGGCGAGCCGGACAGCACGATGCCGATGCGGGTGCCGCCCTCTTCCGGCGGTTTGCGCTTGGACAGCAGGTGCATGAGAAACAGCAGCGAGCCATCGCCCACGCGCGGCAGGCCAGGGCCGAAGCGCCCGTAGAAGCCATGCTGGCTGTGCTCGGCCTGCACCTGCGGCTGCACCTTCTCCCACTTCACGCCAAACGGCGGGTTGGCCAGGCAGTAGTCGAAGCGCTCGGCGGGCAGCAGGTCGTTGGACAGGGTGTTGCCGAGCTTGATGTTCTTGGTCTCGAAGCCCTGGATCAGTTTGTCCGCCACAGAGATGGCGTAGGTTTCCGGGTTCAGCTCCTGGGCGTAAGGCACGATGCGCGCCGGAGCCTTCCATTCATCCTTGACCAGTTCGATGGCCGAAGACAGAAAACCGCCCGTACCGGCGGCGCAGTCATACACGGTGCGTACCGCGCCTTCCTGATTGAGGGCGCGGTGATCCGGGGCGAATACCAGGGTGGTGGTCAGGCGCACCACGTCACGCGGGGTAAAGAACTCCCCGGCAGTGTCGTTGGCAGATTCGGCGAACTTGCGGATGAGGTGCTCGAACACCAGGCCCATTTCATGGTTGCTCAGCACCTCGGGGTGCAGGTCGATGGCGGCGAATTTCTGCGTGACCAGGTACAACAATTTGGCCTTGTCGAGCTGCACCAGCCAGTCGGAAAAGGCGAAGTGCTCGAACACTTGGCGGGCGTTGGCGGAAAACTTGGCGATGTAGTCTTCAAGGTTGGCGCGGGTATCGGTGGCGCCCAGGGTGGCCAGGTCGTACTGCGAAACGTTATAGAACTTGGCCTTGGCCGTGGCGGGCAGGATTAGATCCAGATCGACGCTGCTGGATTTCATCGCCTGATGCTGGGCACGTACCGCGTCACGGGTGGGCTCCAGCACGCACTCCATACGACGCAGCAAGGTGAAGGGCAGAATGATGCGGCCGTAGATGGATTGCTTGAAGTCGCCGCGCAGCACGTCAGCCACGTTCCAGATGAAGTCGGCGAGGTTTTGCTGGTTCACGCGTGTTTTCCTTGAGCGAATGCCGCAAGGCGCTTTGCGCGCCTTGCCTGCAAGGTGTTTCTAACGATGGCGAACCTTACCCGCTCGCCCGCTCATGAGCCAGTGTCAGAACCTACAAGCGGCTTCAGCCGTGATCGCGCAACACCCGAAACATTCTGCAAAGCCTTAATACAGCGTTAAGCCAGTCCTTCGCACAATCGCCCCAGGTTCATTACCGAGATTCCGACGATGGAACTCCCCTGGGCGCAGCATGATCGTCCCGTGGCCCGTATCGGCCGTGGCGACACCTACGAACTTCATCTGGCCGCTCCCGGCAGTGCACGTCGCACCGCTCTGGAGGGCTTTATCTGCCAGCGCTTCGAGCTGCAACACGGCGCGCGCATCCGCCATTTCATGCCCTGCCTGTTCGGCCTGGAAAACCCGGCCGGGCAGTTGCTCGGTGCGGTGGGCGTGCGCAGCGCCGGCAGCGGCCCGCTGTTTCTCGAGCGTTACCTGGACGAGCCGATCCAAGCGGCCATCGGTGCGCGCCTGGGTCATACCGAACCCAGCCGTGACGAGCTGGTGGAAGTTGGCAACCTGGCTGCCGACAGCCCTGGCGCGGCGCGCCTGCTGATTGTCGCGCTGACCGATCTGCTGGTGGCGCTGGGTTTTCGCTGGGTCACCTTCACCGGTACGCCGCCTTTGCTCAACAGCTTCCAGCGCCTGGGCCTGACGCCCATCGCCCTCGGCGAGGCCGATCCGGCGCGCATGGGCGAGGAGCTGGCCGACTGGGGCAGCTACTACGACAACCGTCCACTGGTCATGGCCGGCGATATCCATGGCGGCCACCAGCGCCTGGTGCAGCTTGGCGCCTACCCGCGCCTCGGCCACCAACCGCTCTATGCGCTGGAGGACATGCCCGATGTGGTCTGCAGCTGAAGCCTTCTTCGAGTGCCTGGCCGAGTCCGGCCCGCAAGTCGCGCTGGCTGAAGGCGAGCGCAGGCTGACCTACGCCGAGTTGCTCGGTGCCGTCGCGGCGCGAGGCAGACACCTGCGAGCACTTGGCGCCCACCGTGTGGCGCTGGCCCTGGACAATGGCATCGACTGGGTGCTCTGGGATCTGGCGGCGCTGCATGCCGGCCTGGTCTGCGTACCGCTGCCGAGCTTCTTCTCTGCCGAGCAGCAGCGTCACGTGCTCGACAGCGCCGGCATCGATTGCCTGATCGGCGCCGCTGCCCCCGGCTTCGCCTGCGTCGAGAACGACATCTATCGCCGCACGGTGGTGCAGCCTGCCGAGTTGCACCCGGGCACCTGCAAGATCACCTTCACCTCCGGCACCACTGGCCAGCCCAAAGGCGTATGCCTGGACCTGGACACGCAACTGGCGGTGGCGCGCAGCCTGGTTGCGGCCAGCGCCAGCCGCAACGTCGAACGTCATCTATGCATCCTGCCGCTGGCGACCCTGCTGGAGAACATTGCCGGCATCTATGCACCGCTGCTGGCCGGTGCTCGGGTCGAGCTGATGCCCATGGCGCAGGTCGGTCTGAGCGGAGCCAGCGGCTTTGACCTGATGCGCTTTCTTCAGGCATTACAGGCTGCGCAGCCTCACAGCCTGATTCTGCTGCCGCAGTTGCTGCTGGCCCTGGTCAGCGCTGCCGAACGCAAGCTGCCGGTGCCGGACTCGCTGCGCTTCGTGGCAGTCGGTGGCGGGCGAGTTTCCCCGCAGTTGCTGGAGCGCGCCGACGCGCTCGAGTTACCGATCTTCGAAGGTTATGGGCTGTCCGAGTGCGCTTCGGTGGTGTGCCTGAACACGCCCGAGCGGCACCGTATCGGCAGTACCGGCCAGCCGCTTGGCCACCTGCAGGTGACGCTGGCGGCCGACGGCGAAGTGCTGGTCAAGGGCGCACGGATGCTCGGCTATCTTGGTGAGCCGGCGCCGCAAGGCGAATGGCTGGGCACCGGTGACCTCGGTCATTTCGAGCAAGGCTTTCTGGTGCTGCACGGGCGCAAGAAGCACCAGTTCATCACCGCCTATGGACGCAACGTCAACCCGGAATGGGTCGAGTCCGAGCTGGTGCAGCAGTTGCCCGTCGCGCAGGCCTGGCTGCACGGCGAAGCGCTGCCGGCCAACGTCGCAGTGCTGGTAGCGCGCTTCCCCAACACCTCCGATGCGCAGTTGCAAGAAGCCGTGGATACGGTCAATAGCGGCCTGCCGGACTACGCCCGCGTGCACCACTGGCTGCGCGCCGACGCACCTTTCACTACGAACAACGACCTGGCCACGGCCAACGGTCGCCTGCGCCGCGTCGCCCTGCTCGACCATTACCAACGCGCCATCGATGAACTGATGGCAGAAGGAGTATCTGCATGAGCTTCTATCAATCCCTGCTGGCCCAGACCCAAACCGAACGCGACTACCTGCTCGGCGCCCCGATCATCCAGCAGGCCATGAGCGGCCGGGTCGCCCTGCACAGCTACATCGCCTTCCTCACCGAGGCCTACCACCACGTCAAGCACACCGTGCCGCTGCTGATGGCCTGTGGCGCGCGCCTGCCTGAACGCCTGGAATGGCTGCGCGAGGCCATCGCCGAATACATCGATGAGGAGTACGGCCACCAGGAGTGGGTACTCAATGACATCGCCGCCTGTGGTGCGGACAAGGAAGCCGTACGCAACGGCACACCGCGCCTGCCCACCGAACTGATGGTGGCCTACGTCTACGACCGCATCGCCCGGCACAACCCGGTGAGCTTCTTCGGCATGGTCAACGTGCTCGAAGGCACCAGCATCGCCCTGGCCACCCAGGCCGCCGGGATCATCCAGGACAGGCTGCAGCTGCCGAGCCAGGCCTTCAGCTACCTCAACTCCCACGGCAGCCTGGATCTGGAACACATCGAGTTCTTCAAGAAACTGATGAACCGCCTGGACAACGACGACGACAAGGCCGCCGTGGTGCACACCGCCAGGGTGGTTTACAGACTCTATGGCGACATGTTCCGCAGCCTGCCGCTTTCAGGCGAGGAGTAAGGCCATGCAACCGACGGATTGCCGCGCCCTGCTTACCGGCGCCAGTGGCGGTATCGGCCAGACCCTGGCCGAGCGCCTGGCCGATGAAGGCGCTCACCTGCTGCTGGCGGGCCGTCGCCTGGAGCCACTGCAAGCGCTCCTCAAGCGTTATCCGCAACAGATTCAGCTGGTGCAGGCCGATATCGCCACCCGCAGCGGGCGCGATGCACTGGTGGCCGCAGCGCAGAACTTCGGCGGGCTGAACTGCCTGATCAATGCGGCCGGGGTCAACCGTTTCGGCCTGCTCGACCAGCAGGACGAACAGCAGATCGCCGAGCTGATCGGCCTCAACGTCACCGCCACGCTGCAACTCACCCAGCGCCTGCTGCCGCTGCTGCGCGCACAACGGAGGGCGTTGGTGATCAACCTCGGCTCCACCTTCGGCGCCATCGGCTATCCCGGCTTCACCGCCTACTGCGCCAGCAAGTTCGCCCTGCGCGGCTTCTCCGAAGCGCTGCGACGCGAATTGGCCGACACCAACGTGCGCGTCCTCTACTTCGCTCCGCGCGCTACCCGCACGGCGATGAACGCCCCCAGCGTGGTGGCGATGAACGACGAGCTGGGCGTGGCCATGGACGACCCGCAAGTGGTCGCCGCCGAGCTGCTGCAGGCCATCCACCACGAGCAGGAAGAGCGTTACCTGGGCTGGCCGGAACGCCTGTTCGTACGCCTCAACGGTCTGCTGCCACGCGTGGTCGACCAGGCCCTGCGCAAGCAGTTGCCGATCATCCAACGCTTCGCCCGTCACAAACACTGAGGACATTCACCATGAAAGCACTTCGCCTGCTGATCATCGCCACGCTCGGCCTCAGCGCCCTGCCCGCCTTCGCCCTGAGTGAAAACGGCGAAGCGCAGTTGCAGCAGTTGCAGACGCGCTGGGCCGAGATCAACTACCGGACACCGGAGAAACAGCGCGAGGCGGCCTTCGCCAAGCTGGTCACCGAGGCCGATGCCGCGCTGGCCAGCGAACCCAAGGCGCCCGAGCTGCTGATCTGGCGCGGCATCATCCTCGGCACCCAGGCCGGCGCCAAGGGCGGTCTTGGCGCCCTGAGCCTGGTCAAGCAGGCCAAGGCCAGCCTGGAGCAGGCCCTGGCCATCGACCCGCAGGCCCTGGCCGGCTCGGCCTATACCAGCCTGGGCAGCCTGTACTATCAGGTGCCCGGCTGGCCCATCGGTTTCGGCGACGACGAAGAGGCCGAGAAGATGCTCAAGCAGGCCCTGACGATCAATCCCGATGGCATCGACCCCAACTACTTCTATGGCGACTTCCTGCAACGACAGAAGCGCTACGAGGAGGCCCGCGCCGCGCTGGAGAAAGCCCTGGCCGCCAAGGACCGTCCTGGCCGCGAGCTCGCCGACCAGGGGCGCCGCGCAGAAGCCACGGCGCTTTTGCAGCAGGTCGAGGGTAAACTCCGATAATTCGGACGCATCCCTACAGGAGTGGCCATGCGCATTCTTCTCGTCGAAGACGACCAGGCATTGGGCGAAGGCATTCGCACCGCGCTGAAACCAGAAGGCTACACCGTGGACTGGCTGCAAGACGGCGCCAGCGCGCTGCATGCGCTGAGCCACGAGAGCTTCGAGCTGGCCATTCTCGACCTCGGCCTGCCGCGCATGGACGGCCTGCAGGTGCTCAAGCATCTGCGCGCCGCGGCCAACCCGGTGCCCGTACTGGTGCTCACCGCACGCGATGCCACCAGCGACCGCATCGCCGGCCTCGATGCCGGTGCCGATGACTACCTGATCAAACCCTTCGATGTCGCCGAACTCAAGGCGCGCCTGCGCGCCCTGCTGCGGCGCAGCTTCCAGCGTCCGCAACCGGCGCTGGAGTACCGCGGCATCCGCCTCGACCCGGCGAGCCAGATGGTCGAGTACCAGGGCCAGGCCATCAACCTGCCGCGCAAGGAATTCCTTCTGCTGCACGAGCTGCTGATCCAGCCTGGTCGCGTGCTGACTCGCGACAAGCTGCAACAGGCGCTCTATGGCTGGGACGAGGAAGTGGAAAGCAACGCCCTGGAAGTGCACGTGCACCACCTGCGCAAGAAATTCTTCCCGGAGCTGATCCGCACCGTGCGCGGCGTCGGTTATCTGGTGGACAAATGAGGCTGCTGAAAACCTTCGGCTCCATCCGCACCCGCCTGCTGGTTCTGCTCCTGCTGCTGGTGGCGGGTAGCTTCGGGCTGATCAGCCACAAGATCTACAACGACTCGGTGCATGAGGTGCGCGAGCTGTTCGATGCCCAACTGGCTCAGACCGCGCGGCTGCTCATGGGCCTGGTACGCCATGACCTGAGCGAGAGCGAGCGCCGCGAAATGCAGACCGTGCTCGACGAGGCGCTGTTGCTGCACAGCGCGCGCAACCCAGACAACCTGCTCGGCCACGAATACGAAGGCAAGCTGGCCTTCCAGATGCTCGACGACGATGGCGAGCTGCTGTTCCAGTCCGCCAGTGCCCCGCCCGGCCTGCTCAACGACATGATCGAGCAGCTCGGCCTGGTCCTGCCGGACAACGACCAGCCGATGCAGCAGCGCCTGGCGCAGCTGGCCCGCTACCTGATCGGCTATCACACACTGAACATCGGCGAGCATCGCTGGCGAGTCTTCGTGCTGCATGACAGCCGCGACTACCACTGGGTGCTGGCGGGTGAACGCGAGGACGTGCGTGGCGAACTGATCGACAAGATCGCCCGGCGCTCGCTGCAGCCGCTGTTGATCGGCCTGCCCATCGTCGGCCTGCTGCTGTGGCTGACCGTCGGCTGGGGGCTGTATCCGCTCAAGCGCATGGCCGACGCCATTCGCGGCCGCGCGCCGGACAACCTGGCGCCGCTGGTGTTTCCGCCCTTACCCAATGAACTGGAGCCGATGGCCGCCGCGCTCAACCGCCTGCTGATGCAGGTCAACCAGTTGCTGGAGCAGGAAAAACGCTTTATCGCCGATGCCGCCCACGAGCTGCGCACGCCGCTGGCGGTGCTGCGTATCCACGCGCAGAACGCGCTGGAAGCGCCGGATTCCGTTGATCGCGAGGAGGCCCTGCGACAGTTGGGCGGCGGTGTCGACCGGGCCACACGAGTGGTCGCGCAATTACTGACCCTGGCGCGCCTGGACCCCAACGGCATTCGCCTGAACATGAGCGATCTCGACCTGCTGGCCTTCCTGCGCAGCGAACTGGCCGAGCTGACGCCGCTGGCGCTCAATCGCCGGCAGGAGCTGATACTCGAAGCCCAGGAACCCGCCGACTATCGCCTGCCAGCCGATGCGCCGAGCCTGGGTATCCTGCTGCAGAACCTAGTGAGCAACGCCGTGCAATACACCCCGGAGGGCGGCTGCATACAGGTGCAGTTGCAGGCCACGCCGCAGGAACTGCTGCTGCAGGTGCTCGACAACGGCCCAGGCGTGCCGGTGGCGTTGCGCGAGCGCCTGTTCGAGCGCTTCTATCGCATCGGCGACGGCCAGGGCGCCGGGCTTGGCCTGTCCATCGTGCGCCGCGTGGTGGAGCTGCATCAGGGCAGCATCGCCCTCGATGAATCACCGCTCGGCGGATTGCGTGTCAGCGTCAGACTGCCTCGGCATGCGGTTGGCGGTGAGGCCAGAACATAGACATATGCAATTGCCAGCATAGAGACAATCCGTTTTATCAATCGAAGCGCTACTCCGATCATGCACGCCTGTTCAACAGCCATTAACGGAGTCATCTCGCATGAGCCTGATCAAGCGCTTCTTCCAGCCCGCCCAGCCCGCCCAACAGGTGACCACACCAAGCGTGCAGGAACACCCGAACTTCTGGATGTACCAGTGATTCAACCCGCCGCGCCGACCACCCGCAGCGGCACCTGACGCCCGGCCTTCTGCGCCAGGTAGCGGGTGCAGCTGACGCGCAGGAACGAGGCGAAGTTGACCACTTCGCCACGAAAGTCCATGACCTCCTCGTACAGCTTGGCGATCAGCTGGTTGGTGGTCATGCCATCGACTTCGGCGATCTCGCGCAGGATGTCCCAGAACTGGTTCTCCAGGCGCAGGGTGGTGACCACGCCGCGGATACGCAGCGAGCGTGAGCGCGACTCGTAGAGGATGGGGTCGGCCTTTACATAGAGTTCGCACATCGGTCGTGCTCCTGAAAGGTAGGGCGGGTGCAACCCGCCACATATGGACTGGCGGGTTGCACCCGCCCTACGTCTCGCTCGCGTCCTAGCCCGGATGCAATCCGGGTATAGCGGCAATGGTGCGGCCCCGGATTGCATCCGGGCTACGTTGGTTAAAGGCGAATCTCCGTGCCAAGCACCTTGAGAAATGCCGCCAGCCAGGCCGGGTGCGCTGGCCAGGCCGGCGCGGTGACCAGCTTGCCCTGCACATGCGCCTGATCCACCGCAATGTCCACGTACTTGCCACCGGCCAATGTCACTTCCGGCGCACAGGCAGGATAGGCGCTGCATTCGCGCCCTTCCAGCACACCTGCGGCCGCCAGCAACTGTGCCCCGTGGCAAACGGCGGCGATGGGTTTGTCAGCCGTGGCGAACGCCTTCACCAGTGCCAAGACCTCGCCATTGAGGCGCAGATATTCCGGCGCGCGGCCACCGGGAATGACCAGGGCGTCGTAATCCTCGGCGCGCACCTTGGCGAAATCGAAGTTCAGCGCAAAATTGTGCCCCGGCTTCTCGCTGTAGGTCTGGTCGCCCTCGAAATCGTGGATGGCGGTGCGCACCGTCTGTCCGGTGACCTTGTCCGGGCAGACCGCATGCACGGTGTGACCGACCATCTGCAGTGCCTGGAACGGCACCATGGTTTCGTAGTCCTCGGCGTAGTCGCCGACCAGCATGAGAATCTTCTTGGCAGCCATGATCGTCTCCTGAAGGTAGGTGGAACGAACGCCATTATTCGCCCCTGTTCATTCCGACAGGTAACAGCCGGGTACTACTCCCGAGCGCTCAGATGCCGACCTTGTCCAGCGCCTCGCCGATCGCGCGCCAGAAACCGCGCTGCGGGCGCTCCGGTTCCTGCTCACTGGCCACGATGCGCGCCATAGGCTGCACCTGGCGGGTCGCGCCCAGCTCGGCCTGTGCCAGCTCCGCGGTCACCAGTTGCAAGGGCCCATCACCGCCACCTTCCAGCGCCCCGCCCATAGGCGGCGGGCCATCCTCGTCGTAACGCAGGTAATAGGTGGCGCCGACCGCGGCGTCTAGGGTGAAGCTGGCGATCAGGGTGAAATCGAATGGCCCGTCGGCCAGCAGCGTCCAGAAACTGCCGGCCAGCGGGCGGCGCATCTCCAGTTTGTAGCTGGCGGCGTCGAACTCCAGCACCAGGTAGCCGTTGCTCGGCAGGCTGCCGATCAGCTGGTTGTCGAGAAACAGCCCGGGCGCCTCCAGCTCCTGATCGGCCCAGTCGCTGCGCGGGCGGTAGAGATAGACCAGGGCATGATTTTCGTCACTGAGGACATGCGGCGCGAAGGCGTCGCCCTTGACGGTGCCGAAGAAGGCGCCCGGGGTGGAACAGGCGGCAAGCAGGACGATGGGCAGCAACTGCAGCAGACGGCGCATCGAACATTCCCTTTTATGGTTATGCGCCCAGCTTAGCCGCGCTGCGCGCCGGCATCACCCGACGAAAGTGGGGCTCGCAGCCCGCAACGCAAAAAAGGCCGACATCGCTGTCGGCCCCTTTTCAACCAGCTATCGCTCAGAGCGCATGTTTCTGCAGGTTCGCCATCATTTCCCTGAGCGCTTCGACGTTGTCCGCCGGGTGCGCAGCGCCGTCGAAATCGCAGATGCGCGACCACTGCGCGGCGACGTCCTCGGGGCTGAAACCGGCCCTGGGGTCGAAACCGGCGCCCAGGCTGCGCTCCCAGCGCACCTTGCCGACCCAGCCGCCGCCGACTTCGAACAGGCCGCCGGTGTCCTGGCAAGCCGCGCTAGCGAGGTACACCACCAGCGGGCTGACCAGCTCGGGCTTGAGCTGCTCGAACACCTGCGGCGGGATCAGGCCTTCGGTCATACGCGTGGCGCCGGTCGGGGCGATGGCATTGACCAGGATGTTGTTCTTGTGCCCTTCGATGGCCAGGGTGCGGGTCAGGCCGTAGAGGCCGAGCTTGGCCATGCCGTAGTTGCTCTGGCCGAAATTGCCGTAGATACCGGAGGTGGAGGAGGTGAAGATCACGCGGCCGAAGTTCTGTTCGCGCAAGTGAGGCCAAGCGGCGTGAGTGGTCTTGTAGGCGCCTTCGACGTGAACCTTGTAGACCAGGTCCCAGTCGGCGTCTTCCATCTTGTGAAAGCTCTTGTCGCGCAGGATGCCGGCATTGTTGACCAGCACATCGATACGGCCGAAATGATCCAGCGCGGTCTGCACGATCCTGTGGCCATCGGTGACCGAGTCGTGGTTGGCCACTGCGGTACCGCCAAAGGCGCGAATCTCTTCCACCACCTTGTCGGCCGCCGAGGCGTTGGCCCCTTCACCGTGGGTGCTGCCACCGAGATCGTTGACCACCACCTTGGCGCCGTGACGGGCGAACAACAGTGCATGGGCGCGGCCCAGGCCACCGCCAGCTCCGGTGACTATGACCACTTGATCTTCGAAACGGATGGCTTCGCTCATCGAAAGCTTCCTCGGGCAGGTTGTGAAGGCTCCCGAGTGTCAGGCAGCCCCGCGTGCTTCACAAGGCGCGCGGGGCCCCTGAATGACGGCCGATAATGCGACCTTATGTGCCTCAGCTACCGGAGCCGGAACCAGCGCCGCCGGTACCGCCAGTACCGCTGCCGCCGGTGCCAGTGCCACCAGTGCCAGTGCCGCCAGTGCCAGTACCGCCGGTGCCATTGCCACCGGAACCCCCGCGATCACCACCGGGGTTACCGTCGGTGTTAGGCCCCTGCACCGGCGGGATGCCGTTGCCTTCATCGCCCGGATTCATCGGAGCCTCGCCCGGTGCGGACGGCATGGTCGGCCCCGGAGAGCTGGTGCCATTGGACTCGGTTTCGGCCATGGCAGGCAGCGCCATCGCGCCCAGAATCCCGCTCAACAGCAGTGCAGATAACTTCTTGTTCATGTTGTTCATGAGTGACCTCGACTTTTCTGTGAGTGACACAGTTAGTGAGTCACTGCCTGCGCAGGAGGTTCGACAAAAATTTATCCCAGTACCGCTCGCGTATCAGGCCGGTCGAATCAGACTCAGGTGGTTGTAAAGGTGCAACACGTGCGCCTCGGCATATTCAGCATGATCCAGGACGCCGTAGGCGAAGTGCGGCTGTAGCGTCCCCTGATACTCGGCGAAACGTTCGAAGGCTGCCTGCAGCCGCTGCAGGGCCAGCGCCTGACTGGTCGGTTCGGTCAATGCGGCGGCGCCGGGAATGGCTTCGTCCAGAGGGTGTCGCATGGCGCCACGCGAGCTGAACACGGCGAACGCGGCAGGCCCCAGCGTATGGCGAAACCAGGCGGGCTTCAGCTCGGGATAGCCATCGATGGAGTAATCGATGCTCTGCGCGCAGTGATTGAACACCTCACTCGGGCTCCAGCCGCTGACGCTTCGCAGCGCCCTGCCCTGCAGATCCGTCAGTACCTGGCGCGCGCCATCCAGGCTGACTGCGGCCGGCCGCGGGCCGGCGGGCAATGCCCAGTAACCGGCGCCGAGCACGGCGGCGCCGCTCACCGCCGCGCCTTTGAGCAGGGTACGTCTACGCATGCGAGCTCCTTGCGTGGCGAAACTGCAGGTAATGCTCGAGCACCGCAGCCGGGGCTTCGAGCTGTGGATAGTGGCCGATACCCTCGAGCAGCACGGTGTCGGCGTCAGCGATCAGCTCCCGGTAGCGCGCCACCATATGCGCCCCCGAGATCGGGTCGAAGGCGCCATCGATCACCCGCATCGGCACGGCGGTGGCCTGCATCGCCGTGACCCAGCGCTGCCGTTGCTGGCGCCGCTCGGGCATGTAGCGGATCAGGCGATGCATGACGGCTGGGCCGTTGTTGTAGGCCACCAGTTGCCACAGCGCATCCAGCTCGGCGTCGCTGGCCTGCGTCTGCGGGCCGAAGATACGGGCGAAACTCTGCGCCAGCTTGCGTCGCGAGAACAATCGGCCGATCAGAGGGCCAAGCGGGCCGAGCAGCAGTTTCTGCACGCGTACCGGATGATGGGTTTCGGGGAACAGACCGCCATTGAGGAACACGCAGCTGGCCAGTTGCAGTTGCCCGTCCTGATGCCGCGCGATCAGCTCCTGGGCCACGCTGTCGCCGTAGTCGTGGGCCAGCAGGTGCAGTGGCCGCCGTTCGCCGATATGCGCCAGCAGCGCCTGCTGCAGATCGGCCTGTTCCAGCAGGCTGTAGGCATGGCCACGTGGCTTGGCCGAATAACCGAAACCGAGCATGTCGCAGGCGATCAACCGATAACGCGCAGCCAGCGGTGCCCACAGGCGGTGCCAGTCCCAGCTCGCCGTGGGAAAACCGTGGATCAGCAATAGCGGTTCGGCGCCAGCGTCACCGGCAATCCAATAGCGGATGGCGTGGCCACGAAAGTCCAAGGCCTGGCCTTGCTCGCGCCATTGCTCCAGGGCGATACCTGGCAACTCGCTCACTGGTCGTAACCCGGCATCTGCTGGTCCAGCTTGCGCAACAGCGCCGGCCAGGGCAGCGAGCCGCCCATGCCCTGCGGCGTCTTCATCACCCCAGCGACCATGGCCCGAGCGCCATCGAGAATCTGCTGCGGAATATGGATCAGTTCGCCGCCGCCACTCTGCGCCATGACCTGAATCTCGCAGGCACGCTGCAGGATGAACATGCCGAGAAAGGCGTCGGCAATACTGCCGAACGCCGTGAGCAGGCCGTGGTTGGGCAGGATCATGAAGTTCTTGTCGCCCAGGTCCGCCTGCAGCCGCGCCTTCTCGTCATGGTTCAGCGCCACCCCTTCGTAGCCGTGGTAGGCCAGGCTGGCGAGGACGAACAGCGACTGTTGCGACAGCGGCAGCAGCCCCTGCTTCTGCGCCGACACGGCGATGCCGGCCGGGGTATGGATGTGCAGTACGCAACCGACGTCGGGGCGCACCTCGTGCACCGCGCTGTGGATGGTGTAGCCGGCCGGGTTGATGTCGAACGGGCTGTCCATCAGCTTGCTGCCGGCCAGATCGACCTTGACCAGGCTGGACGCCGTGATTTCGTGGAACATCAGGCCATAGGGGTTGATGAGGAAATCCTCGGTCCCCGGCACCTTGGCGGAAATATGGGTGAAGATCAGGTCGTCCCAACCGTAGAGTGCGATCAGGCGATAGCAGGCGGCGAGATCGACGCGCGTGCGCCATTCGGCTTCGGACACCTGATTTTTCACGGCAGGAAGTTGCAGCGGAGCATTCACGGCGACACCTCGATGTTCTTGTTGATCGGTGGTGTCCGCAGTCTAGCCATGCGCCTGCGTGGTGGTAGTTGCCCTGGCAGCCATCTTGATGGCTTTGCGGGTCACGCCGCGGCTGTGCCAGGGTGCGACAAGGGCCTATACGCCGCCCTTATCCACCATTCGACACAGACCGGAGGCAGTCGCGACTGCGCAGGTCAGCCCTTCAGCGCCGCGGCGAAGGCCTCAAGCCAGGGCTCGGCGTCGGTTTCGGGGGTGACGGTTTCGCTGGAGTCCAGGCGCAGCATCTCCACCACCTCGCGCAGGCCCAGTTCGGCATAGAGCTCGCGGATCAGCTCGCCGCCGCCGCAGAAGCTGTCGTAACTGGAGTCGCCCAGCGCCAGCACTGCGGCCGGCTTGCCGCTCCAGGCCGGCAGGCGGTCACGGAGTTCGCTGTACAGCGGCAGCAGATTGTCCGGCAGCTCGCCCATGCCGGTGGTCGCGGTCACGGTGAGCAAGGCGTCCGGCGCGAAAGCCAGCAACTCATCGAGACTGACGTGCGCCTTGTACCAGGCCTCCAGCCCGGCGGCCTCGAGCTGACGCTCGGCGTGACGTGCGACTTCTTCGGCCGTACCGTAGACCGACCCCGAGACAATGGCGACTTTCATGACAACTCCGGATACAGGAAAAACGCCGCGCATTATGCCGCAAGTGGACAGCCCGACCCGATGTTTTAGAATGCAGCCCACAACTCTCGCGGAATCGCATCCATGATCAATGCCAAGCTGCTGCAACTGGTAGTCGACGCCTCCAACGACGGAATCGTGGTGGCCGAGCAGGAGGGCGAAGACAACATCCTGATCTACGCCAACGCGGCATTCGAGCGCCTGACCGGCTACCCCTGTGACGACATCCTCTATCAGGACTGCCGCTTCCTGCAGGCAGGTGACCGTGCGCAGATCGGTCTGCAGGCCATTCGCGATGCGGTCAAGGCCAACAAGCCCTGCCGGCAGATCATCCGCAACTACCGCAAGGATGGCAGCGCCTTCTGGAACGAGCTGTCGATCACGCCGGTGCTCAACGAGAGCGATCAGTTGACCTACTACATCGGCATTCAGAAGGACGTGACCGAACAGGTCGAAGCCAAGCAGCGCGTCCGTGAACTGGAGATCGAAGTCGCCGAGCTGAAGGCGGAACTGGCGCGTCTGAAGCAGACGAACGGATAAAACTATCTTCGGGCTGCGCAGTCAGAAGGGTTTGACCCCATGCAGTATCAAGCCCATGCAAAGCGACCCGCTGCTGACTCAGGACGAGCTGGACTTCATCCAGAAGATCATTTCCAAACCCCCGCAGACGCGGCGCCCGAGCGCCGCGCCGCAACTGGCTCTGGGCGAAAGGCTCAGTGAGCTGTTGAGCCGACTGGGCGAGGAAGAACAGCTGAGCCTGGACACTCACAGCGACAACCAGCACCTGAGCTTCCCCCTCCAGCTGATTCAGGACGAGCAGAGCCAGTCACGCCTGGAGCTGGGCGCGCCATTGATCTTCGAGCAGGGGGTCAACGAACGGCCGTGGCGGCTTGTCCTGCCTGCCGCGCTGACGCTGCTGGACAGCGGCGAACGCCCGAGCGGCCTGCTGGCACTGGAGCTGTCCAACAACGGGATGCTGGTGGAATATGCCGAGACCGGCATGCCGGCCAAGGACCAGCTGCTGCAACTGCTCCTGCCGCGGGAGCGCCGCGTGCAGCTGCGCGCGCAACTGGTCAGGCGCGTCAGCAAGACGCGTTATGCCTACAGCCTGCGAACGCTGCATGCCGAAGACGAGCAAACCCTGCGCCAGTATCTGTTCGAACAGCACAGCGAGCAGCAGCTGCAGACCGCAAGCGTCGGCTGAGCCTGCGTACAGGCTGCCTCAGGTATCGAGGTGGCCGGCCAGGAACTGCTTCAGGCGCCGCTGCATCAGACGCCCCTCGTTACCCAGACAGGCGATGGCTGAACCCGCCAGGCTCTCCTCCGCCAGATCGGCACTGTCACCAGCCAACGCCACCGGGCATTCCAGGCCAAGCGCCAGACGCACCAGTTGCTGCGGGAACTCCGCACCCGGCGGCTGATTGCTGAAGACGATCAGCGCCTGCGGACGCATGCGCTCGCAGATCAGGGCCAGATCGCCGATTGGCACACCCGGCCCCATCACCGTGATATCGATGTCCTGGTTATGCAGCAGCAGTGCGCCAGCCAGCAATTCGAGCTCCCGGCAGTGGCTCGGCAGCGCCACCACCAGCACGCGGTCGCACGTCTCGCCGCGCCTCACCTGCAAGCGCTGGCGGCAGCGCCCACGCAAAAAGCCGTCGAGCATCAGCCACTGGCCACGCTGGCCCACTTCGTCCTGACGCAACAGCAGCTCCTGCCAGACCGGCATGAAGATGTCCTGAAACACCACGGGCAACGGGTAGCAGGAAAATATTTGCCCGTAGAGACGCTCCAGGCGCGGCTCGTCGAAGTTCTGCAGCGCGTTGCGCACCTGATCCTGCCACTGACTCCAGTCATCGGTGCTGACCTCGTCATAGGCCGGCGCGGCGACACTGCGGCTGCTGGTGCTCTTGGCCAGAATCGAGCCGACCTTGCTCACCGCCACGCCACGCTCGATCCAGGCCAGGATGCTGCGTACCGCATCGATGTCGGCCTGCGAATAGAGACGGTGACCACTGTCGGTTCGTGTTGGCTGGATCAGGCCGTAACGCCGCTCCCAGGCACGCAGGGTCACCGGGTTGACACCGGTAAGACGGGAAACCTCGCGGATGGGGAACAGCTCTTCCTGCTTCAGGGCGCTGGACGCGAGCGATGTAACGGAGGCGAGTTCGGGCATGGCGGCGGGCATCACGGCAACGAATTTAGGAGGCATTGTAACCCAGCATTGGCAAGCTTACATTGTGCAAAAACTATACAAGGAAAGCTGATGCACAACTATTCCTGGCCGCTGACCCTCTATTTCGATGGCGACTGCCCACTCTGCGCCCGCGAAATACGCCTGCTGCGCCGTCACGCAACGCCGCAGCGCCTGCTGTTCGTCGATATCTCCGCCGAGGACTTCGACCCGGCGCCGCTGGGGCTGTCCCTGGTCGAGATGCAGGCTCGTCTGCACGCACGCTGGGCCAACGGCGAATGGCTATTGGGCCTCGATGCCAGCCTCTGGAGCTGGCAGGCCGCAGGTCTCGGGCGCTGGGTCGCGCCACTGCGCTGGCGGCCGCTGCGCCCGTTGCTGGAATGGGGCTATCGGCTGTTCTGCCGCCTGCGCCCTCATCTGGCACATCTGCCGCACCCTGACGGTGCGGCGCGCTGCCGCAACGGCGCCCGTTGCCCGAGCCAACGCCCGCCATCAGGCGGGGCTGGCTAAATTTCGCAAAACGGGAATAATCCTTGCTGCCTTCTTCATCGAACACGGCACCCCTTGTTCGATCGCGCCATTGGCCACACCCCGGCTGACGGCAACTTTCGAGGAGATACACAATGTCCCCCGTTACCCTGATGGTGGCGCGCCGCGTCGCCAATGGCCGTTATCACGACTTCATCGCCTGGCTGCGTGAAGGCGAACACCTGGCTACCGACTTCCCTGGCTATCTCGGCTCAGGCGTCCTGGCCCCGCCTGCCGGCGACGACGAGTTCCAGATCGTGTTCCGTTTCAGCGACGAGCAGACCATGGCCTCCTGGGAGCATTCCGCTTCACGCCAGGCCTGGCTGCAGCGCGGCGCAGGACTCTTCGCCCAACCCCAGGAAAAGCGCGCAGTGGGACTCGACGCCTGGTTCGGCAGCGCCCACCGTCAGCCACCGCGCTGGAAGCAGAGCGTGGCGATCTGGCTGGCGTTCTTTCCCGTTTCCCTGGCCTTCAACCTGCTGCTGGGTCCCTGGCTGGCCGACCTGTCGCTGATCACCCGCGTGCTGCTGTCCACGCTCGCCCTGACGCCGCTGATGACCTACCTGTTCATTCCCTTGTCGACCCGCCTGCTCGAACCCTGGCTGCAGGGTCATTACCCGCAGCGTCTGGGCAGACAAGCCGCCGGCATCGGCAAATCCTGAAAGCCGTCTCCTCCCGTCCCAAGCATCGGCCAGCCTCACGCTGGCCGTTTTCGTTGCACGAGCCTCAACCTGTACAAAAATAGCCATACGTACAGGAAAAGTACAAAAAATACCGCCATCCCAGATAGCCGAAAAACCCTTACAAGTCAGTAAAATAGGCAAATTTGAGCGACCTGATAGCAAAACCATATGATGCACAGGGTTGTACAACCTGCCACTCTGGTATAGCTTTATCCTCGGTCTGGTGAGTACCGCCTGCCACTGGTCAGGTATCCCGAGGCGGTATGAGCCAGGCCTTCATTTCCTTCGCACGAGTCGCACATGAGCGCTGCCAGCTTTCCCATCCTGATCACCGGTGCCGGCCAGAGAGTCGGCCTGTACTGCGCCGAGCGCCTGCTCGACGAAGGCCAGTCGGTGATCGTCAGCTATCGCCAGGAGCGCGACAGCATCGTGCGACTGCGTGAACGCGGCGCCATCGCCTTGCAGGCAGACTTCAGCGACGAGGCCGGCATCCTGGCCTTCATCGACCGGCTCAAGGCGCACTGCAGCGGCCTGCGCGCGATCGTGCACAACGCCTCGCAGTGGCTGGCCGAAACCCCGGGCGAAGAGGCCAAAGCCTTCCGCCAGCTATTCAACGTGCACATGCTCGCGCCCTACCTGATCAACCTGCATTGCAGCGACCTGCTGCTGCAGTCGGAGCAGGCGGACATCGTCCACGTCAGCGACGACGTGGTGCGCAAGGGCAGCGCCAATCGTCCGGCCTACTGCGCCAGCAAGGCCGGGCTGGAAAGCCTGACGCTTTCCTTCGCCGCCCGCCTGGCACCGCGTATCAAGGTCAATGGCATCGCGCCGGCACTGCTGATGTTCAACGCGGACGACGACGCCGCTTACAGGAGCAGGACCCTAGCCAAGTCGGCGCTGGGCATCGAACCCGGGCCGCAGGCCTTCTACCAGAGTTTGCGCTACCTGCTGGACAACCCCTACGTAACCGGAACCACCCTTACCCTCAACGGCGGCCGCCACCTCAAGTGAGGCGGCTGCCCAGGACACTGCCATGAGCCATCCTCTTTCCCAGCAATACCGCGAGATTCTTGTCGGCCTCGGTGAAAACCCCGAGCGCGAGGGCCTGCTCGACACGCCCAAGCGTGCGGCCAAGGCCATGCAGTACCTCTGCCATGGTTACCAGCAATCGCTGGAAGAGATCGTCAACGGCGCGCTGTTCGAGTCCGACAACGACGAGATGGTGATCGTCAAGGACATCGAGCTGTACTCGCTGTGCGAGCACCACCTGCTGCCCTTCATCGGCAAGGCGCATGTCGCTTACATCCCCACCGGCAAGGTGCTCGGGCTGTCCAAGGTGGCGCGCATCGTCGACATGTACGCGCGTCGTCTGCAGATCCAGGAAAACCTCACCAAGCAGATCGCCGATGCGATACAGCGCGTCACCAATGCCGCTGGCGTCGCCGTGGTGATCGAGGCCAAGCACATGTGCATGATGATGCGCGGTGTGGAGAAGCAGAACTCGGTGATGAGCAGCTCGGTGATGCTTGGCGCGTTCCGCGAGTCCTGCAACACTCGCCATGAATTCCTGCAACTGATCGGACGGACCAACTAATGCCGCGACTGGAACCCGGGATGGCGCGCATCCGCGTCAAGGACCTGCGCCTGCGCACCTACATCGGCATCAAGGAAGAGGAGATCAACAACAAGCAGGACGTGCTGATCAACCTGACCATCCTCTACCCGGCCGTCGACGCCGTGCAGGTCAACGACATCGAGCACGCCCTCAACTACCGCACCATCACCAAGGCGATCATCGCCCACGTCGAAGGCAACCGCTTCGCCCTGCTCGAACGTCTGACCCAGGAGATTCTCGACCTGGTCATGACGCACCAGGCCGTGCGTTACGCCGAAGTCGAAGTGGACAAGCCGCATGCCCTGCGTTTCGCCGAGTCGGTATCCATCACCCTCGCCGGTCATCGCTGACGACTAACGCCTGACAGCTTGTCGCTCTCCGGCGAGGCTCTTATCATCGCCGCCACCATCCCCGGAGAGCCCACCATGACCGAGCAAGAACGTCTCGAACTGGAAGCTGCAGCCTTTCGCGCCCTGGTGCAGCACCTGCGCACTCGCCCCGACGTGCAGAACATCGACCTGATGAACCTGGCCGGCTTCTGCCGCAACTGCCTGTCGAAATGGTACAAGGCCGCCGCCGATGATCTCGGCGTCGACGTCAGCGCCGACCAGGCACGCGAAACCGTGTACGGCATGCCCTATGCCGACTGGAAGGCCAAGTACCAGAAGGAAGCCTCGGCCGAGCAGAAAGCCGCATTCGCCAAAGGAAAGCCCGAATGACCGCTCTGAACGAACTGCGTAGTCGCCTGCAGCAGGACGACTACGCCTTCAGTGAAACCCTGGCCTTCGTCGCCGAGCATTACCACTATCAGCCCAGCGCCTTTCGTAACGGCGACGTGGAAAACGCCGCCGGGCAGAACGAGGGCTCCTGCAAGACCCTGGCTCTGGCACTGCTGGAAGGCTTGAGCAGGGACGAGGCGCTGCGTGCCTTCGGCGAACACTACCGCAGCGTACTGGCCACCCCGCAGGGCAGCGACCACGGCAATATCCGCGCGCTGATGGCCCATGGCCTGGAAGGCGTAAAGTTCGAGCGGCAGGCGCTTACGCCCAAGGCCTGAAGCTGTAGCGCAAAAACCTGCGCAACTGTCGGCAAAAGCTGACAGACATCACATTGCAATCACCTTATCCTGCGCGTCATAACAACTGATGGAACACGAGGGACCGTGTTCTGCGCGCAGATGCCGCCCTTCCCTCCTGTTTCGCGCTCGACACGGAGTCGTTCGATGCAGCAAACCCTGGTATGGAAACCGCGGTACACCCCCGGCGTGGAAACCCTGCGCCTGAGCCAGGATGCCAACGGCATTCACGCCACCAGCCACCTCATGCAGGTCATCAAGGGCAACAGCATCGTTGCCAACTACCTGATCGATTGCGATGCGCGCTGGCGCTTTCGCCGTCTCTGGCTCAAGGTCGACAACCATGGTCAGCGCAGCCTTTGCCTGCAGCGTGACCTGCGTGGCAACTGGGTGCTCAATGGCGAGCTGCGCCCCGAACTGCAGCAATGCCAGCACGTCATGCTCTCGGCCTCGCCCTTCACCCACACCCCTGTGCTGCAGCGCAGCGCCCTGGAAACCGGGCAGAGCGACGAGATGCAGGTCGCCTACGTCGACCTGCTCGAGCTCAAGGTGGAACCACGCCGGCAGCGCTACCAGTGCCTGCGCCAGCGCCCCGGGGAAAGCCTCTACCGCAGCCAGGTCGAAGATCATGCCAGCGAAGAACTGAGCATGGATGACCAGGCGCTGCTGCTGAAGGCCAACGAACGGTTCCTGCGCCTGAGCCAGCGCGAGCTGACGGTCAGCACGCTGGTATAGAGGGTTTCCACCGGTCCGTCTTGGTAGGGTGCGCCGTGCGCACCAGGCCAGCCCTGCGATATTCCCGGTGCGCACGGCGCACCCTGCACAGGCAAGGCCGCTTCACTCAGATCGGCAGTTGGCCGAACGCCCAGCGCAACAGGAAGAACACCAGCAAGCCGCCACCGATGGTCGCCAGCAGGTGCCGCGTGAACGCGGCGATGGCGATGGCGGCGACGCCCGCCAGCAGGTAGGCGTTGTCCCAGGCCAGCGCCCAGTGCTGCCCGTCCGGCAGCAGCATGCCCGGCACCACGATGGCCGTCAGCACCGCGGTGGGCACGTAATGCAGCCCTTGCCTGACCAGGGGCGGGAAACGCAGATCGGGAAAGGCGAACAGGCTGTAGCGCGTGGCGAAGGTGATCGCCAGCATGCCCAGAATCAGCAACCAGGTATCCATCAGACCCACTCCTCCTGCAGGGCGGGCTTGCGCCGCTCCAGCCACACCCCGACGACGATGCCGCTGGCGGCCGCAGCCATCAGGCCGAGCTTGTATGGCAAGGCATGGCACGCCAGCGCCACGGCACCGGCGACCAGTGCGGCGGCCACCTGCGGCTGGTTGCGCAGCATGGGCACGACGATGCCGATGAAGGTCGCCAGCATGGCGAAGTCCAGCCCCCACTCGCCGATGTTCGGCACCGCCTGACCGAACAGCACACCGACCAGGGTGCACAGTTGCCAGTTGCAGTACATGGCCAGGGCCGCACCGAGAAAGTACCAATGGCGCAAGGCGCTATGGTCGTCACGCGCATAGCGCTGCACCACCACCGCATAGGCCTCGTCGGTCAGCCCGAAGGCCAGCGGCACGCGCCAGCGCTTGGGCAGGTGGCGCACATGGGGCTGCATGCTGGCGCTGTACAGGGCGTGACGCAGATTGACCACGAAGGTGGTCAGCAGCACCACGGCGATGCCGGCGCCGCCGGTCAGCAGGCTGATGGCGATGAACTGCGCCGAACCGGCGAACACCAGCGCGGACATGCCCAGCGTCTGCCAGGGATCGAGCCCGGCGGCGCCTGCCAGACTGCCGAAGATGATGCCGAAGGGAATGGCGCCGAGCAGCATCGGCAGCATATCGCGGGCGCCCTGGGTGAATTCGTGATGACGGGACATGGAACCTCCTTGGGCCGCCGAGCATAACCGGGCGGCCGCAGCAGGTCTTGAACGTTCTTGCTCAGAATCCCGCCGCCACCTCCTCGAGCCTGGTCGGCTCGCCTCCTCGCTCCATCACCACGCCTTCCAGCCCCAGCAGCTCGCCGAGATCCGAGTAAATGCCCCGGCCGCGCTCGCGGACCCACTTCTCGCTGCCGTCGGCGCACAACAGGCGATAGTCGAAGGCGAACGGGCGCGACTCGCGCAACGCTTGCTGGACGGCATGCCAGACCCGCTCGCGATCCGCAGGATGAATCAGGGCGTTGAACGTCAGGCTGTGGCTGTCGACCAGACGCTGCGCCGAATAGCCCGTCAGCTCGCGGCAGCCTGCGCTGACGTACTCCATGCTCCAGCTCCGGTTGTTGCGGCAGCGATAGACCATCAGTGGCAGGCCGTCGAGCAGGTTGCTCAGGCTGCGGTGGCGTGCCTGCAACTGCTGATGCTCGGGCACCTGTGCGGTGATGTCGGCGAGGCTGGCGAGCAGGCCATCGCCGTGCCTTACCAGACGCACCTCGACCCAGCGCAGCTCCGTCCGGCGATGCAGATAACGCAGGTTGCCGACCCAGGTTGCCCTGCCCTCGCCCAGGCCGTGCAGCGCCTGCTGCCAGACGGGACGATCCTCGATATGAAGGAACTCGCCGTGGTCGAGGTGAAGGCAGTCGCGCAGCCGATGGCCGCTGAGCTGCTCCCAGCCCTGATTGGCCTGGCGCAGCGCTCCGGTGGCGTCCAGATGGACCAGCGCAATCGGCAGCGCATCGAAATCCGGCGACCGACGCCTGCCACTCAACACCTCGCGCAACGCTCGCCACAGCCTCATCGCCACCCTCCGTCACCCGCGGATGGGCCACTGCGATGCGCCCAGGCCGCCAGTTCCAGGCGCGAGCGCAGCTTGAGCTTGCTCAGCAGGTGCTTGACGTAGACCTTCACCGTCCCGTCGCTGATGCCCAGCTGGCGCGCGATCAGCTTGTTGCTGAAGCCCTCGGCGATCAGCGCCAGGGTCTGCCGTTCGCGCTCGGTCAGGTCCAGGCGCGCGCTGCCCGCGCCCCGCTCGCGCGGGCTGCCGGCCAGCAGCAGCGCAAGCGCCGGATCGAGGCGCGCGCGGCCATGGGCACAGGCGCTCACCGCAGCCAGCAGCGCCTCCGGCTCGCTGTCCTTGAGCAGGTAGCCGTCGGCACCTGCGCGCAGTGCCGCGCGCACATCCTCGCGCGCAGCAGAAGCGGTCAGCACCACCACGTTCACCGCCGGCAGGTCACGCTTTAACCACTCCAGCGTGGCCAACCCGTCGATGCCCGGCATGTGCAGATCCAGTATCACCAGATGCGGGCTCAACTCGCGCGCCAGCTCGATACCGGCCGCACCGCTGGAGACGCTACCGACCACGCGGAACGCTCCACTGGCCTCGAAAAGTTCCGCCAGGCCGCGGCGCAGCAGGGGATGGTCATCGATCAGCAGCAGGTCGAAAGGCGCGCTCATGGTCGCCTCCAGCGCAACTGCACCCGCGTACCGCCGCCATCCTTCGATGCGATGAGCAGCTCGGCGCCAATGGCAGCGGCGCGCTCACGCATGATGCTCAGGCCGAAATGCCCGCTGTCGGGCAGATCCGCCGGCAGGCCGACGCCATCGTCGCGCACTTCGACCTCGAAGCCATTGCCGGTCGGCCACAGGCGAATCTGCACCTGCCTGGCGTGGGAATGGCGCACCACGTTGGCCAGCGCCTCACGCACGATCTGCAGCACCTGCAGTTCGCTCTGCGCAGGCAGGCCGTCGTCGGGCAACCTGTTGTCCAGGCTGAACACGCAACTGCTGTTGCGGGCGAACTCGGCCACGGAAGCCTCCAGGGCCTGGCGCAGGGTGCGGCCGTCCATGGTCAGACGCGCGCCGCTGATCAGCTCGCGAACCTGGCGATGCAGGCCGTGCAGGGTGTGACGCAGGTCTTCGAGCATCAGTTCGGCCTGGCGGGCGTCACCAAGCACGCCGTGCAGTCGCGCGGTGCGAATCTGCAGGTAGCCGAGCTGCTGCGCCACCGAATCGTGCAGCTCGCGGGCCAGCAGGCCGCGCTCGGCGCTGAGCTCGCGGCGCCTGAGGCGACGATCTTCGGCGAAAGCCTGCAGCACCTCGCCCAGGCGCCGGGTGATATCGCGCAGCTGGTTGCGCTGCCAGGTGGCGGGACGTCTGGCGAAGCTGACCAGCAACAGCGCCTTGCGTCCCTCGGCATGCTGCAGCCCGCACAGCACGTGGAAGCGCCCACGCGCCAGGCAATCACGGCAGAGCTGCACCTGCCCCGCCGCCGGCAGCGCTGCATGCTCGACGCATGGCGCATCGGCCGCGCCACCGCCCAGCCGGCGCCAGCCCGCGGCAGAGCCTTTCGGCAGCAGCAGGCAGGCCTGCTCGGCCTCCAGCGCCAGCACCAGTTGCGCCAACACGGCCAGCAAGGGCGCATCACCCCCCTGTTGCAACAGCCGCAGCGGCAACTCCAGCAAGGCCTGCCGATAGGCCGGTGGCGCAGCCTGACGGGGCTGTCGCGGGGCCAGCAGGGTGCGTAGCAGCAACTGGATCATCCGCCCTCCGGGTACGGCTCACTGCTGCTCGCTTCAGCAAGTTCCATGCCCCGCCAACGTCACCGTGGAACACACTAATAAGAAAGAAAATTTCTTTAAAGGAAATAATCATCGGAGCTGCTCACGCACCAGCGCAAAGCCAGGATGCCCCGCTCTAGGGCATGCCGCGGCGGCCAGCTACTCCCAAGGAGGTATCCCCAACGAGTGAATTGCACAGTGGTTTGTAGCCCGTAAGGTAATTCCCAAGAAGAAATTTCAATTCCTGACAGTTATCAATTTCCGCCTGGGAGACCGTCCATGACCACTCGCATCGCCATCATCGGTGCCGGCCCCTGTGGCCTGGCCCAGCTTCGCGCCTTCCAGTCCGCCGCCGCCAAGGGCGCGGAGATCCCCGAACTGGTCTGCTTCGAAAAGCAGAGCGACTGGGGTGGCATGTGGAACTACACCTGGCGCACCGGCCTCGACGAACACGGCGAGCCGGTGCACGGCAGCATGTATCGCTACCTGTGGTCGAACGGGCCGAAGGAATGTCTGGAGTTCGCCGACTACACCTTCGACGAGCACTTCGGCCGGCCGATGGGCTCCTACCCGCCGCGCGAAGTACTGTGGGACTACATCAAGGGCCGCGTCGAGAAGGCCGGCGTGCGCCAGTACATCCAGTTCAACACCGCCGTGCGCGGGGTAACCTTCGACGAAACCAGCGGCCGGTTCGAGGTCACCGTGCACAGCTACGAGCATGACCTCACCCGCACCGAGCGCTTCGACTACGTGGTGGTCGCCAGCGGCCACTTCTCCACTCCCAACGTCCCCTACTTCGAGGGTTTCGAGAGCTTCGCCGGACGTGTGCTGCATGCCCACGACTTCCGCGATGCGCTGGAATTCAAGGGCAAGGACGTGCTCATCGTCGGCTCCAGCTACTCGGCCGAAGACATCGGCTCGCAGTGCTACAAATATGGCGCACGCTCGATCACCAGCTGCTACCGAACCGCGCCGATGGGCTACAAGTGGCCGGAGAACTGGGAGGAGAAACCGCTGCTGAGCCACGTCAAGGGCAGCACCGCGTTCTTCGCCGATGGCACCAGCAAGCACATCGATGCCATCGTCCTGTGCACCGGCTACAAGCACCACTTCCCCTTCCTGGCCGAGAACCTGCGGCTGAAGACCGACAACCGCCTATGGCCGCTGAACCTGTACAAGGGCGTGTTCTGGGAGGACAACCCGAAACTGATCTACCTCGGCATGCAGGATCAGTGGTACAGCTTCAACATGTTCGACGCCCAGGCCTGGTATGCCCGCAACGTGATCCTCGGGCGCATCGCCCTGCCCGACCACGCCGCCATGCACGCCGAAGACCTGGCCTGGCGCGAGGAAGAACTGACCCTGAAGAACGCGCAGGAAATGTTCGAGTTCCAGGGCAGGTACATCCAGACCCTGATCGACGCCACCGACTACCCCAGCTTCGACATCGCCGCAGTGAACCAGACCTTCCTCGACTGGAAGCACGACAAGTACGAGGACATCATGGGCTACCGCAACAAGTGCCACCGCTCGCTGATGACCGGCACCCTGGCCACGCCGCACCACACACCCTGGCTGGAGGCGCTGGACGACTCGCTCGAAGCCTACCTGGCCGACACGCCGCAACCGGCCATCAAGGCCGTGGGCTGAAACCGTACCCGTAGGGTGCGCTGCGCGCACCACTGGATGGCCCTCGAATGCCACGGCTGTCGGTGCGCACGGCGCACCCTACGGAACGAATCCTTGCGTGGAGCCATGACATGAACCTGCCCGTGATATCCCGGCCGCTGGAGCCGGCGCTGTTCGCCCGCGCCCCCGGCCTGGAGCGCCACCGCGTCGCTCCGGGCGGCCTGACGGTGATCGCCCTGGAGCCGGGCGACCGTCTCGAAGTGATCGATATCGAGGGCGACCAGCTTGCCGAGCTGCTGGCCTTCGACGAGACGGGCCGCGAGGCGCTCGCAGCCCTCGGCCTGCTGTCCAGCCCCGGCGCCAACTTCATCGGGCTTCTGTTGAACGACGGCAGCCGCGAATCGCAGCACGTCGCCAACGGTCTGCGCAAACGCCATATCGACGCTCGCCACCTGCCTACGGCTGCGCGCCTCTGGCCAGCCGGCACGCCCGCCGGTTTCAGCCGCAGCCTCACCGCCAGCGCGAATCTGCTGGTGATCGTCGCGGCGCCCGGTGGCCAGGTGGCGGTGGACAGCCAGCAGCGCGCCAGCGAGCTGCGCCTGATCATTCAGCGCGCCAACCCGTCGAGCCTGCTGGTTCCGGCGCTGCCGACGCCGCTCGGCGAGGTGGTCGACGAGTTCACCATTGGCCCCGGCACGGCGCGCGACTACGTCGTCGCGCCTGGCCAGTACATCCAGGTGATCGACGTCGCCGGTCGGCAGTGCTCGGACTTCGTTGCCTTCGACCGCCGCGGCCTGGATGCCGGCCGCGAGATCGACCTCGACCCCACCGTCACCCGCACCCTCAATGGCAACGCCTATCCCGGCCCAGGCCTGTTCAGCCGCTTCTTCGACCGCGACCTGCAACCGATGCTGGAGGTAGTGCGCGACACCGTCGGCCGCCACGACACCTTCGCCCTGGCCTGCACCGCGCGCTACTACGAGGCACAGGGCTACTTCGGCCACGCCAACTGCAGCGACAACCTCAGCCGCGCACTCGCCGCCCATGGCGTACAGGGCCGCCGCGGCTGGCCGGCGATCAACTTCTTCTTCAACACCGGGATCGACGCGCACCAGCAGCTTACGCTGGATGAGCCCTGGTCGCGCCCCGGCGACTACGTGCTGCTGCGTGCCCAGCGTGAGCTGGTGTGCGCCAGCAGTTCCTGCCCGGACGACATCGACCCGGCCAACGGCTGGCAGCCGACCGACATCCATATCCGCGTGTATGCCGACAAGGAGCGCTTCAGTATCGCCATGGCCAACCGCAAGACGCCCGACGCCGACCCGGTGCTGACCCGCGAAAGCGGCTTCCACCCCGGTACATCCGCCCTCACCCGCCAGTTCGTCGATTATCGCGGCTGGTGGACGCCCACCCAGTTCGACGGTTACGGCACGCTGGCCGAATATCACGCCTGCCGCGAGCGAGTGGCGGTGATGGATCTGTCCGCCCTGCGCAAGTTCGAGGTGCTCGGCCCGGACGCCGAGGCCCTGCTCAACCATTGCCTGACCCGCGACGTGCGCAAGCTGGCGGTCGGCCAGGTGGTGTACAGCGCCATGTGCCATGAGCACGGCGGCATGCTCGACGACGGCACGCTGTTGCGCCTCGGCGCGGATGCCTTCCGCTGGATCGGCGGCGAGGACTTTGGCGGCGACTGGCTGCGCCAGCAGGCCGAAAAGCTGGGCATGAAGGTGTGGATCAAGTCCGCCTCGGAGCAGATCCACAATATCGCCGTGCAGGGCCCGCTCGCCCGCGAGCTGCTCAAGCAGATGATCTGGACACCGGGCACGCAACCGAAGCTGGAGGAACTGGGCTGGTTCCGTTTTCTCATCGGCCGCCTGGACGACTACGACGGCGCGCCGCTGATGGTCTCGCGCACCGGCTACACCGGCGAGCTGGGCTATGAAATCTGGTGCCACCCGAACGATGCAATGCAGCTCTGGCAGCGCCTCTGGCAGCTTGGCGAACCGCTCGGCCTGGCGCCGCTCGGCCTGCATGCGCTGGACATGCTGCGCATCGAGGCCGGGCTGATCTTCGCCGGCTACGAGTTCAGCGACCAGACCGATCCGTTCGAGGCGGGCATCGGCTTCTGCGTGCCGCTCAAGAGCAAGCAGGACGACTTCATCGGTCGCGACGCCCTGCTGCGGCGCAGGGAGCATCCGCTGCAGCAGCTGGTCGGCCTGCAGCTGGACGGCAACGAGCCGGCCGCCCATGGCGACTGCGTGCATGTCGGCCGCGCCCGGGTTGGCGTGATCACCAGCGCCACGCGCTCGCCCGTGCTGGGCAAGAACATCGCCCTGTGCCGCCTGGCGGTGGACTACTGCGCGCCCGGCACCCGCGTGGAGATCGGCAAGCTCGACGGCCAGCAGAAACGCATAGGTGCCACGGTCGCCGCCAGCACCGTGGCCTATGACCCGGACAAGAGCCGGGTCAGGGCCTGATGCCCCAGTTGCATACCACGGACGCTTCACTGCAACGACGTTCGGTGCGCACAGCGCACCCTACGCGTGAAGGGCGCCCAGGCGGAATGGAACAAGCCCGTAGGGTGCGCTGCGCGCACCACGAACGCTTCGGCGCGACAGGATTCGCTGTGCACGCCCGAGCGGACTTGGACAGCTAATTGCTAGGCAAGCAGCGAGTGCCCCGCCAATGTCCAAGGAGGATCGGCCGATGTGGTTCAGCAATACGACTCGAAACCTGGCCAATGAACTCAACCAGTGGCTCGAACACCTGCTCAGCCAGCACCCGCCGGCCGGCGAGCGCCCGTACCTGCAGCGCCAGCCGCAGCTACTCGGCAGCCTGCAACGCCTGCAGCACGACTGGGAAGAGCTGCAGCGCATTCGCCGGCAAAGCGAGCAACAACCACCCGCGCCCTGCACTGCAGAAGAGTACGCCGCCCTTAAGCAGCGTCTGACGCAGGCCGAGCAGCAATGCGCCCGGCTCGACGACGAGCTGCGCACCAGCCAGGCGCAGAACCAGGACATCGCCACCGAACGGGCGCGCTGGGAGGAAGAGCGCCAGGTCTGGGAATTGACCAAGCGCACCCTGACCGAAGGTTGCTGGGCGATGAACGTGGTGGACGGCGACCCCGACCATCCGCAGAACCTGATCCGCTGGTCCGAGCAGTTCCGCGAGCTGATCGGCTACAGCCGCGCCGAGTTTCCCGATGGCTGGGACAGCTACTTCCAGGTGGTCAACGCGGACGACCTGAAGGCGGTGATGCAGGCCTTCAACGCCTCGATGGTGGACAGGAGCGGCGACGGTTTCTACGCCGTGGAATACCGCATGCGCCACAAGACCCGCGGCGAAGTCTGGTATCGCGAGCGCGGCCGCTGCCTGCGCGACGCCCAGGGCAAGCTGCTCTACGTCACCGGCGCGGTACGCGAAATCAGCGACGAGAAGGCCGCCGCCAGCCTGCAGGAGCGCGAGCAGGCGAGCATCCAGGCCACTTACGGGCAGATCGCCCAGGTCGCCGGGGTGATCAAGGGCATCGCCGAACAGACCAACCTGCTGGCCCTGAACGCCGCCATCGAAGCCGCCCGTGCCGGGGAGCAGGGCCGTGGTTTTGCGGTGGTCGCCGACGAGGTGCGCAATCTGGCCAGGCGCACCCAGGAATCGGTGCAGCAGATCCAGGGCATGTTGCAGAAGAACGGCTGACAGACGACCCATTTTCTGGCGTGCAACCGGCGAAACGAGCACAAACGGGGCATTTTTCGAGCAGCGGCTTCAGCGGCGCCGCAGACCGCAGGCACGCCACGCAGGCGACTTGTGGCACAGCCATTGCTTATTCATTGAAAGAACTTTTTATAACTACAGATAAATTCCAGCCTAGGGCGCGACCGCTTCAGTTCCACTGCCAATACCGACGAACCTTCCAAGAACAGCATCGAGGATTGATTGATGGAAGAGCAAAAGACACCCACTCTGGAAGAGCTGCAGGCTCTGATAGAGATGACCAACACCCTGAATATGGAAATATTCTACTGGTGGTGCATCGCCCTGATGATCTGCATTCATGCAGGCTTCCTCTCCTACGAAATCGGTGCATCGCGACTGAAGAACGCCCTGGCTGCCGGGGTGAAGAACATCCTTGCCTTCGGCTTCATCGTGCCCAGCGTGTTCCTGCTCGGCTGGGCCGTGTACAACGCCTTCCCGGATGGCCTGGTACCGCGCATGGACGCCTTCCTCGCCGGCATGCCGTGGAGCGATGCCATGGGGCCGAACATCCAGGACAACGCCACCGGCATCTTCTGGGCCGCCTTCGCTATGTTCGCCGCCACCACCGGCTCGATCATGTCCGGGGCGATCATCGAGCGGGCGCGCATGAGCGCCTTCATCATCCTCACCATCGTCCTCGGCGGTTTCCTCTGGCTGCTGGCCGCGGCCTGGGGCTGGCATCCGGAAGGCTGGCTGACCGTCAAGTGGGGCTACCATGACGTCGGCGCTGCCGGCGTGGTGCACATGATCGCCGGCTTCTTCGCCCTGGCCGTGGTCATGAACCTGGGCGCACGCATCGGCCGTTTCAACGCAGACGGCAGCGCCAACGCCATCGTCGGCCACAGCATGCCGATGAGCGTGGTCGGCCTGATGCTGATCATCGTCGGTTTCTTCGGCTTCCTCGGCGGCTGCATCATCTACAACTCGGGGGCGCAGTGGATCAACATCTACGGCCAGCCGACCAACCTCTCGGCCTTCGCCTTCAACACCCTGATGGGCTTCGCCGGCGGCCTGATCGGCGCCTACCTGACCACCCGCGAGCCGTTCTGGATGATGTCCGGCGGCCTGGTCGGGATCATCTCGGTGGCACCGGGTCTGGATCTCTACCACCCCGGCCTGGCCTACCTGATCGGCATGGGCGTCGCCGCTACCGCACCGCTGGTGAACAACCTGCTGCTCAAGTTCAAGCTGGATGACGCGGTTGGCGCATTCGCCGTGCACGGCTTCGGCGGCTTCGCCGGCCTGGTGATCAGCGGCATCTTCCTCGCCGGCTACCCGAACATGAACGGCATGGCGCCGATCAGCTTCCTCGGCCAGCTGGGCGGCGCCGTGGTCATGGCCGCGCTGGGCTTCATCCCCGGCTACGTCATCTCCTACGCGCTGAACAAGGCCGGCCTGCTGCGGGTGCCGGCACACGCCGAAGAACGCGGCCTGGATCTGACCGAAGTGCCGGCCCAGGCCTATCCGGAATGGAGCTCGATGTATGGCCAGAGCAGCAGCGTTGGCGGTAGCGAGCCGTCGCCGCTGATCCACGCCGAACCCAAGTCAGCCTGACACCCTCCGGCCGACCGCCACTGCGGTCGGCCCACTCACAGGAGTGCTACCATGAGCATCACCACCTATGACGGCGCCAGCGCCGTGTTCACCTTCGCCGACAAGCCCGCCATCCTGATCTTCATCAGCCTGCTGGTCGCCGGCGTCAGCCTCTACGCCCTGATCGCCACCATGATCCACGAGAAGCACAGCTACGCCCTGCCGGACGACAAGCTGCCCAAACTCAAGTAGGCCCGCGGCCGGCGGCGCTCGCCGCCGGCCCCCGGAGGCTTGGGCTGGCGATGAGCGAGCGCCTGCCTGACCTTCACAGATATCACTTTGCCACTACTAAAGTAGTGGCGCGACAGGCCGACATCTGTCCTAGACTCGCTCACAACGGCCACCGCTGCACTCGAGCGGAACCTTTCGACAAGGCCCCAGGCAGGACGAGAACCTGCCTGTGACGAGTCTCTTCGCACATTGCCATGAACATCACGCGTGAAGACTTCCTTCCAGCGAAGCCACGCGGACGAACAAAGCCGGTCACCTTGCGCACCGGCTCAGGAGCTCATGCCAGCCGGCAGCCCGTCGTGGGTCCGCGGCTGATGCAGGATGCACCCCAAGGCGCGGCCATCGCTCTTGTCTGCACTCGAGCGATTCCGTTCACGCCGTCCCACGTTCATAGCAGGTGTACCCATGTCGACTACCGCCCGTTTCTCCACTCGTGCCCTGCTGTACGCCAGCTATGCCTGCCTCCTGGCGCTGATGCTGCTGATCGCCGGCGTCTCCCTGTACAACCTCGCCACCTCCGATCGCGACTTCTCCAGCTACATCAACGGCGTCGAGGCACGCGCCCGCATGGCCAGCGAGGTCAGCGACGCGGTGAAGAGCCGGGCCATCGTGCTGCGCAACCTGGCGCTCAACAGCGCCCCCGCGGAGCGGACGCAACAGCGCGCCCTGATCGCCGCGCAGGAACAAGCCGTGGTCGACAGCCTGGCCGCGTTGCGCCAGGCGATCACCACGCACAGTGACGTGTCGGCCACCGGTCGCGAACTGCTCGCGCGCATCGAACGGGTGGAAGCGCGCTACAGCCCGGTCGCCCATACCATCGCCGAGCACCTGTTCGCCGGCAACGACGCCGAGGCCATGCGCATGGTCAAGGAGCAGTGCACACCGCTGCTCGACGAGCTGACCCGGACCATCGACGAGTACCTGACCCATACCACCGACGTGGCCAAGCAGCGCGTACTCGACAACGAGGCACACTACCTGCAGCAGCGCAACATGCTGATCCTCATCACCGTGCTCAGTTTCGCGCTCGCCGCGGTGCTGGGACACCTGATCAGCCGCTATCTGCTCAGCGCCCTGGGCGCCGAGCCGAGCGACCTCAACCGCATCGCGCAACGGGTAGCCGAGGGCGATCTGCGCACCATGGAGCAGGCCGTCGACAGCGCACAGAACAGTGTGCTGGCAGCCCTGCAGCGCATGCAGCAGAACCTGCGTCAGGTCACCCAGGGCATCGACAACTCGTCGCGTACCGTGGCCCACTCCAGCCAGGAGCTGAGCGAGTCGAGCCTGCGCAACTCCGAGAGCGTGGCGCAGGCCAAGCGCGAGGTGGAGCAGATCGTCACCGCCGTACACGAAATGGCCGCCACGGTGCAGGACGTGGCGCGCAGCGCCGAGTCGGCCGCCCAGGCGGCCAGCGAAGCCGACGAAGCCGCACTGCAGAGTCAGCAGAAGGCGGGTCAGGCGGTGAACCTGATCGGCGAACTGGCGCAGGTGATCGATCATTCCAGCGAAGCCATGGGCCGCCTGAAGACCGAAAGCGGCAATATCGGCAGCGTGCTCGACGTGATCAAGTCGGTGGCCGACCAGACCAACCTGCTGGCACTCAATGCCGCCATCGAGGCCGCGCGTGCTGGTGAGGCCGGGCGCGGCTTCGCCGTGGTCGCCGACGAAGTGCGCAGCCTGGCCCGACGCACCCAGGAGGCCACCACCGAGATCGAAGGCCTGATCGCCAGCCTGCAGAAGATCGCCGATGAAACCTCGCGCTACATGGAGCGCTGCCAGAGCTCCAGCTCGCAGTCGGTATCCGGCGTGTCGGAGGCCGGCGAAGCGGTGGCACGCATCGTCGCCATGATCGAGCGCATCAACGGCATGAACCAGCAGATCGCCACGGCTGCCGAGCAGCAGAGTGCGGTGGCCGAGGAAATCAGCCGGGGCATCGTCTCGGTGCGCGACAGCACGGAGCAGTCCGCCTCCGCGTTCCACCATGCGCAGCAGGAAAGCGAGAGCCTGGCGCGCACCAGCGAGGCGCTGCGCGAGAACATCGCCCGCTTCCGGCTCTGAGCCCCCGACGCGGCCCGATGGGTTCGGGCCGCGCCATCCTCAGCCAAGCGGTGCATACGACGACAAGGCAGGTGCTGCACGGCCCTGCACACCCGTTCGCCTTCCTCTCATGCCGTTTCGTGGCTGGCCAGTTTCAGGCCGACGATGCCGGCGACGATCATCACCAGGCACAGGCTGCGCAGCAGGTTCAGGCTCTCGCCGAGAAACAGCGCGCCATAGGCCACCGTACCCAGGGTGCCGATGCCGACCCACACCGCATAGGCCAGGCCCAGCGGCAATTCGCGCACCGACAGGCTCAGCAGGTAGATGCTCAGCGCCAGGAAGAAAGCGCAGTACAGGCTCGGCCACAGCCGAGTGAAGCCATCGGTACGTGGAATGATCGAGGCGTAGAACACCTCGCAGATGCCGGCCAGCAGCAGAAAACCCCAACCGTTCAACCAGGCCATCGCCTTCTCCTTGTTGCCGGCAGGTCGGGCCACTGCCCTGTGGCCACACCTGCCGCGGCAATTCTCCGGCCGCGACCGCACCCGGTCACGACCACACGTTCAGCCCTTGGCGGTGCGCTTCTTCTTTTCCGGGTCGTCGAACGGCAGGGTATGGGCGATGGCATTGACCGCCAGGCTGCCCTTGACCTGCAGAGGCACGCCCTGCTCGGCATAGGGCACGTCCAGGCGTGCGATGGCCATGGATTTGCCGGAAAGCCGCGAGTACATGGCGCAGGTGATCACGCCCACCTGCCTGCCGTCGGCCCACAGGGTGTCGCCGGCCTCGGCGGCCCTGTCGCCCTCGAGCAGCGCGCCGAAGATCCTGAAGCGCTCCTTGCCCTGCAGGCGGCGATGCTCGTTGCCCCCGCGGAAATCGCCCTTGGTCGGCGACACGGTGAAGTCCAGGCCCAACTCCCAAAGAGTGTCCCCGGCCGGCTGGTCGGCGAAGGGGTACATCTCCGAGTTGTCGTAGGGGAAGAACAGCAGGTAGCTCTCCACCCGCAGCCAGTCCAGCGCGGTAAAGGCGCAGGGGATGATGTCCAGGCCCTTGCCCTTCTCCAGGATGCCGTCCCAGATGGCCGGGGCGTCGGCGGCCTTGCAGAAGATCTCGTAGCCACGCTCGCCGGTATAGCCGGTGCGCGAGATCATCACCGGGCGCTCGAACAGCTTGGTCTGCATGTGATGGAAATACGGCAGCTCGCGAATGCCCGGCACGTGCTCGGCGAGAAAGTCCACCGCCAGCGGGCCTTGCAGCGACAGGTCGTGCAGGTCGTCGTCGAACAGCACTGCCACCTGGCGGCCCTGGGCCGAACGCACCAGCATCTCGTGGCCGTTGCCGGAACCGTGCACCACCATGAAGGCGTTGGGGCCGGTGCGGTAGATCACGCAGTCATCGACGAACTTGCCGGCCTCGTTGAGCATGGTGGCGTAGACGCTCTTGCCCGGGTAGACCTTGGAAATGTCGCGGCTGGTGGCGTATTCCAAGAGGCTTTCGGCATGCGGGCCGACATAGTGCACCTTCTTCAGCCCGGACACGTCCATCAGCCCCGCGCGGGTACGGATCGCCTCGTGCTGGTCGGCCAGGTCGCCGGCATAGGTCCAGGCGGTGCCCATACCGCTCCAGTCCTCAAGCTTGGAACCCAGTGCGCGGTGACGCTCGGCAAGGGCGGAAATACGCCAGGAATTGGCCATGTCTGTGTCTCCTGTTGTCCGTCGTTGAGCCTGCGCACGCAGGCGGAGTTGTGTCTCCCCCCTCCCACTGGTGGGAGAGGGGCCGGGGAGCGGGAACTCGGTGCCGTTCAGGCGGCCTGGGCCTGCGGGTCGAACTGGCGCAGCCAATCCACCACAGTCTGGCGATAGCGGGTCAGGCCCTTGTAGTCGGCGATCTCGTCCGGCAGGTCGCGCAATACGCGGTGCAGGCGGCAGGCCCAGGCCGGATTGGTGGCCAGCTCCTCAAGGCTGATCAGATAGGTGCGGATGCCGAACAGCAGCGCATTGCTGCGCGGCAGGCGTGGCATGAACTGCAGCTCGACGCGCAGATGCACTAGGCGCGCGACGTTCTGCGGCGTCACCAGGCCGCGCTCATGGCCCCACTCGTGGAAGGTCTCCGAGGCGGTGTCCAGGCGCGGGTTGATGGTCATGGTCCAGTTGAGGCGGCGCACCGGCTGGCCGACCTGGATGTTCAGCAGGTACTTCAGCGCACGGTCGAATACCCCGAGCTGGTGCGCCACGCCCGGCACCGGGGCGTGCCATTGCTTGAAGCTCATGCCGGCGTCGAACTTGATCGACCAGTCCGCCGGGCAGGTGACCATGCCGGCGTCCATGAACAGGTCGCCGTCGCGCTGGTCAAGTACGGCAAAGTCGCCCTGCGCCTGGCGCGTGATGTACTCCAGCGGCTCGAACGGCAGCGTGCCGGCATCGCCGAAGGTAAAGCGCTGCTCGATGCCCAGCGGACGGTTGATCCACAGCCACTGGTCGCCGTCACGCTCAAGGGTGAAGTGCTCGGGGTAGTCGGCAGCCAGGTGCTCCATCAGCATTTCCAGGGTGTCCCAGGCGGCCTGGGCCATGTGTGGCATCACCAGGCAGCGCTGCGGGTCGCGCTCCAGCACGCAGGCGCGCTCGGCCATCTCCGAGAGGTAGTGCTCGTCGATATCGAACCAGTGCTCGAACACCGAACCCGGCTCGCGTGGCGTGGCCGGCTCGATATTGACCGAGTACATGTAGCTGTCCTCGGCAAAGGGGAAGGGAAAACGGGCGATGGCCTGCGGGCTGTTGCTGAAGGTGAAATCGTCGCGATAGGTTTCCACGGGTTTCATTACGACGGGCATGACTCTCTCCTGAAGGGTGCGCTGAGTGCACCGGTCACAATCGTTGTGGTGCGCACGGCGCACCCTACAAATCGAGCAGCAGCGTGCCGCGGCAGCCGCCACGGGAAACGCAGGGCATCAGCGCCTCACCGCGCTGCTGCTCATCCAGGTAGTGATCGCGGTGCTCCACCTCGCCGCTCAGGTAGCGCGTGGTGCATTGCCCGCATACCCCGCCCCGGCACAGGTTGGGCACCTCGACACCGGCCGCCTCCAGCGCTTCGAGCAGGCTGTGGTCGCCCGGCACCTGCAGACGCTGGCCACTGCGCGCCAGCTCGACGCTGAAGGATTGGCCCGGCTCGGGCGCGGCGAAGGCCTCCCAGTGCAGGCGCCCGTCCGACCAGCCGTGGGCGCCAGCCAAAGTCTTGAGTTCATCGAGCAGGCGCTGCGGGCCGCAGACGTAAAGGTGACTGCCAAGCGGCTTGCCGGCGAACAGGCTGGTGCAGTCCAGGCGCTGACCGGCAGCGGCGTCGTAGCCATGAAAGCGCTCGCCCAGGCGCTCGCGCAGCTCGCCGGCGTAGGCGTCGGTCAGGCCGCTGCGGTAGGCGTAGTGCAGTTCGAACGAAGCACCTTGCGCACCGAGCTCAGCCAGATAGGCCATGAAGGGGGTGATGCCGATGCCGCCGGCCACCAGAATGTGGTAACGGGCCTGCGAATGCAGGGCGAACAGGTTGCTCGGCGCACCGATCTGCAAACGGTCGCCGACCCGCACATGCTCGTGCAGGTAACGCGAACCGCCGCGCGAGGCCTCCTGCAGGCGCACGGCGATGCGGTACGCACCAGTGTCGCGCGGGTCGCCTAGCAGCGAATAGGCGTTGCGCAGCGTGCGCCCCTCGGTGGGCAAAATCACCTGCACGTGACTGCCGCAGGAAAAGCCCGGCAGCGTGCCGTCGATCGCGCGGAAGCTGAACTCGCGCACCACCGGGGTCAGCTGGCGCACGGCGGTGACCTGCACTTCGATCAGCGCGCTCATGCCGGCACCTGCTGCGCGTAGGGGCGGTCCGGATCGAGGCATACGCCCATGTAGGCGCCGAGGCGCTGGGAGAAATGCGCGCGAACGAACAGCCTCACCCGGCAGCTCGCACAGGTGCACTCCCCTTCCCCGCCGATATCCTGGAAGTGCCCGCAGTGCACGCAGTACAGGCGGCGGCGCGCACCCTGCCTGAACAGCTCGATTTCGTCGCCGAGCAGGCCGGCCTGCCGCGCCAGGCAGTGGACGTGCCAGAGAAAGCTTTCATCGCCACAGACGTACAGGCGGGTGCCGGCCTGGGCCTGCTCCAGCAACATCTGCAGGCGCAGGTAGAGCGCTTCGGCACTGGGCAGGCTCTCCTGCTCGGCACTGCCCGGCAGGGTCTCGCCCAGGCACAGCAGCAGGGTTGGCGCCGGGTCATCGAGCAGCCCGCGAGCCAGGCTCGCCTGCTGGGCGACCACGAGACGAAAACGGGCTGGATGCCTGGACGCCTCGAGGGCATAACGCGGGGTACTGAACAGGGGTTCGGCACTGGATGCTGTCATCGGAAACCCTCCGGTCGAGAGCAGGGCGATGGTCGACTGGCTCCAGCGAATAATTCCCCTGGAGAACTTTTTGTTCCCTAAGGGAAAGCATGGACTGTGCCATCTCGTCACCCCGCGCCAACCGTGGCTCAGCGCTGGCAGGCCTGCGCCAGCGCCGATGGCACTGCACAAGCACAGGGCGCCGCGCGCCGTCGCGGCGCACCGGCAGCTTTCATGAAGAGCCTCGTTCAGGGATGAAGGCCTTGCTGCGCAAGGCCTCGTATCGCCCTGCGCAGGCAGGCAAGCGGCGGGCTCGCCCGCCGACGGCAAAAGGCGCCGCAGCGAGCCTGCGGCGCCGGACGGACTAGGCGCGGAAGCGCCCGACCAGCCCGTGCAGCTGCTCCGACAACTGGGCCAGCTCCTGCGAGTCGCGGTGCGCCGACTGCGCAAGGTTCTCCACCAGCAGCGCGTCGCTCTGGATCTGCGCGATGTGGCGGTTGATGTCCTCGGCGACCTGATGCTGCTCTTCCGCGGCGGTGGCGATCTGGGTGTTCTGGTCGCGGATATGGTCCACGGCGCCGCGGATCTGCTCGAAGCTCTGGCTGGCGAGGATGATGCGTTCGACGCTGGCCTGCGACATCTCCAGGCTGTTCTGCATCTGCCGGGTCACCTCCTGCGTGCGCCGGGCCAGGCCACCGAGCAGGCTGTCGATCTCGCCGGTGGAGTCGGCGGTACGCTGGGCCAGGGCGCGCACCTCGTCGGCGACGACCGCGAAACCGCGCCCCTGGTCACCGGCGCGGGCAGCCTCGATGGCCGCGTTGAGGGCCAGCAGGTTGGTCTGCTCGGCAATCGAGCGAATGGTGCCGAGGATGGCGTTGATGTTCTGGCTGTCCTGCTCCAGCGCCTGCAGCGCCAGGGCCGATTGCTTGAGGTTGTCGCTCAGGCGCGACACGCTGTCGGTGGCATCCTCGATCTGCGCCTGCCCGGCGTGCACCTGGCGCTGGCCGTCGTCGGCGGAGGTGGCCGCCGCACTGCACGAGCGCGCGACTTCGTTGGCGGTGGCGACCATCTCGTTGAATGCGGTCGACACCATTTCCACGGCGCCGCGCTGGCGCTCGGCGACGTCGGTCATATCCTGGGCTACGCGCGTCGAGCCATCGGAGGTCTGGCGCAGCGCCGCCGACGCCTCGACGATGCGCTGCACCAGTTGGCGGATGGTGCCGAGGAACTGGTTGAACCAGCGCGCCAGCAGCGCCGTTTCGTCCTTGCCCTGAATGTTCAGGCTGCGGGTCAGGTCACCTTCACCCTGGGCGATGCCCTCCAGCCCGCTCGCCACGCTGCGAATCGGGTTGACGATGAGCTTGGCGAACAGGGTGCCGACCATGGCGAACACCAGCGCCAGGAGCAGCGCGATGACGCCGACCTGCCAGGCGAGGTCATTGGCCTTGGCCATGACCTCGCCGTGCTCGATCAAGCCGATGAAACGCCAGCCCAGCGTCGGCGAGGTCCAGATATTGGCCATGTAGCGGGTGCCGTTCAGCTCGACCTGCAGCAAGCCGTCGGCACCGCTCAGGCGTGCGTAGTCACCGCCCAGATCGGCGAGGGACTTGAAGTTGTTCTCGGCATTCTCAGGGTCGACCAGAACGTTGCCGCTGCCCTCCACCAGCATCAGGTAGCCGGTCTGGCCGATCTTGATCTGCTTGACCAGATCGGTGAGCTGCTTGAGCGAGACGTCGAGGCCGACCACACCGACCACCGTTCCCTGCGCATCGCTGACGGTGCGCACGGTACCGATCAGCACCGCATCGTCCGGCGCCCAGTAGTAGGCGGCGGTGCGCAGCGTCTTGCCCGGCGCCGCGATGGCGGTCTTGTACCAGGGCCGTATGCGCGGGTCGTAGTTGCTCAGCCCCGGATCGCTCGGCCAGATGGCGTAGCCGCCGTCCACCCGCCCGTAGGACAGATAGGCGGTGGTGGGATGGCTCTTGGCGAAACGGTCGAAGATGCTTTCCATCTCCTGATTGGTGGCCGGCAGCGGGATGCTTGCCGCATCCGCCGAGGAATAGTTCTTCAAGGTCGGGGCGGCGGTCATCTGCGGCAGACTCGCCAGGTAGTCGACGTTCTCGCTGATGCCCTTGAAGAACAGGCCCATCGCATTGTCGACCTGGCGGATCTCGCGCGAACTGCCGTCAAGAAAATCGGCTTCGGCCTGAACCCGCTCCTTGTAGATCACCACCGTGGCGACCAGCAGGATGGGGACGCAGGCGATGGCGGCAAACGCGCAGGTCAGCTTCTGTTTGATGTTCATTCGATGAATCCCTCGGGGTGGTGGACTCATCACGCCCCGCCGGCGCAGGCGAGTCCTCGGGAAGGCTATCGGCTCGGGGGTGAGCCACTTGAGAAAGCAAAGCCCAGCTTGTCGCCATTGGTCAAAGCTGAAGTCGTTTTTGTCTGAACGGCCCCGAGGCCCGCTCACGACGAACGCCGTCGCCGCCTGGTCAGCTCCGACCGTGGCGGCAACCCGACTGCGCCGGTGGCCAACCGGCGCGGTGCATGGTGGGTGATAGCAATGTTCTCGCCTTCTCGCCGATTCGCTGCAGGCGCGATCGATTCGCGCCCGAACAGGTGCCCACCGCTTCAGTAGCGCACCTGCCCCGGCACCCAGTCGGTGCCGGCCAGCGGCACGCGGGCCATGGCAGCGGCTTCCACGGTCAGCGCCACCAGGTCCTCGGGGTCGAGGTTGTGCAGGTGCGACTTGCCGCAGGCGCGGGCCATGGTCTGCGCTTCCAGCACCAGCACGCGCAGGTAGTTGGCCAGGCGGCGGCCGGCGGCGACCGGGTCGAGGCGCCTGGCCAGCTCCGGATCCTGGGTAGTGATGCCGGCCGGGTCGCGGCCATTCTGCCAGTCGTCGTAATAGCCGGCGGCCGAGCCGATGGCCTTCAGCTCCTCGTCCAGACGCGGGTGGTTATCACCGAGAGCGATCAAGGCGGCGGTGCCGATGGCCACCGCGTCGGCGCCCAGGGCCATGGCCTTGGCCACATCGGCGCCGGTGCGGATGCCGCCGGAGACGATCAGCTGCACCTTGCGGTGCATGTCCATCTCCTGCAGGGCCTGCACGGCCTGCGGGATGGCCGAGAGAATGGGGATGCCGACGTGTTCGATGAACACTTCCTGGGTCGCCGCGGTGCCGCCCTGCATGCCGTCGAGGACGATCACGTCGGCACCAGCCTTCACCGCCAGCTTGACGTCGTAGTAGGGACGGCTGGCGCCGATCTTCACGTAGATGGGTTTTTCCCAGTCGGTGATCTCGCGCAGCTCGGCAATCTTGATCGCCAGGTCGTCCGGGCCGGTCCAGTCCGGATGACGGCAGGCGCTGCGCTGATCGACACCGATCGGCAGGGTACGCATGCCGGCGACGCGCTCGGTGACCTTCATGCCCAGCAGCATGCCGCCGCCGCCCGGCTTGGCGCCCTGGCCGAGGACGATCTCGATGGCGTCGGCCTTGCGCAGGTCATCCGGGTTCATGCCGTAGCGCGACGGCAGATACTGGTAGACCAGGTGCTGCGACTGACCGCGCTCTTCCGGGGTCATGCCGCCGTCGCCGGTGGTGGTGCTGGTGCCGGCGATGCTGGCGCCACGGCCGAGGGCTTCCTTGGCCTGGGCCGACAAGGCGCCGAAGCTCATGCCGGCGATGGTCACCGGGATCTTCAGGTGGATCGGCTTCTTGGCGAAGCGGTTGCCCAGTACCACGTCGGTGCCGCATTTCTCGCGGTAGCCTTCCAGCGGGTAGCGCGACATGGAGGCGCCGAGCAACAGCAGGTCGTCGAAGTGCGGCAGCTTGCGCTTGGTGCCGCCGCCGCGAATGTCATAGATGCCGGTCTCGGCGGCACGCTGGATTTCCTGGATGGACAGGCGGTCGAAGGTGGCGGACTCGCGCAGCACCGGGGTGATTTTCTCGCTCATTGCACATTCCTCTTCGGGGCAGTGGTGCGCATGGCGCACCCTACGGGCCTCGGTAATCGGTAGGGTGCGCCGCGCGCACCGGGCGGTGCGGATCAGTACGCCGAAGCGTTGTCGACCTTGAAGTTGTACAGCTGGCGAGCCGAGCCGTAGCGCTTGAAGCTGGCCGGGTCTTCGTCGAAGCCGGCGCGGTTGAGCAGTTCGGCCAGTTCTTCCAGGTGCTCGGGGCGCATGTCCTTTTCGATGCAGTCCGAACCCAGCGACTTGACCCTGCCCTTGACGTAGATGCGCGTCTCGTAGAGCGAATCGCCCAGCGCGTCACCGGCATCACCGCAGACGACGAGCCTGCCCGCCTGGCCCATAAAGCAGCTCATATGACCGATGTTGCCGCCGACCACGATGTCGACGCCCTTCATCGAGATGCCGCAGCGCGCCCCGGCGTCGCCCTCGATCACCAGCAGTCCGCCATGGGCGGTGGCGCCGGCCGACTGCGAGGCGCTGCCCTTGATGCGCACCGTGCCGCTCATCATGTTCTCGGCGACGCCGACACCGACGTTGCCGTGTACGGTGACGCAGGCCTTCTGGTTCATGCCGGCGCAGTAGTAGCCGGCGTGGCCGTCGATCTCCACGCTCAGCGCTTCGTTCAGCCCCACGGCGAGGTTGTGCTTGCCGCCCGGGTTGCTCACCACCCACTCGCGCTCGGTGAGGGCCCTGGCCTGCTCGTGCAGCGCCTGGTTCAGCTCGCGCACGGTGGCGCTGGAAAGGTCGATGGTTTTCATGTTCGTGTCTCCAAAGAGTAGAGAATCGAATTCAGGCCGTCGCGAGCGCGCCGAGGGCAAGAAAGAACCGCAGCGAGCCGCGAGACAGTACGAGCAGTACGGCAAGCGGATCGCGAGGATCTGACGCAGCAATCGGTGTGCGCAGTAGGCCTGGAGCGACTCAAGCGCTGCGTTCCCAGATGTACATGGTGGCCGGTTCCGGCTCCCAGACCCTGGCCTTGTCGATGCCCGGCAGGGTCGACAGGGCCTGGTATTCCGAGGCCATGGCCACGTAGTCGTCGGTCTCGGCGAGGATCGCCGGCTTGCAGGCGATGGGATCGCGGATCACCGCGAAGCCGTCGCGGGTGCCGATGGCGAAGGTGAAGAAGCCATCGAGATCGATCAGCGAATGGTCGAGCGCTTCCTTGAGCGAATCGCCCTGGCGCAGGCGCCAGGTCAGGTAGCCGGCGGCGACCTCGGTGTCGTTCTCGGTTTCGAACTCGATACCGTGGCGGCGCAGCTCCTGGCGCAGACGGAAGTGGTTGGACAGCGAGCCGTTGTGCACCAGGCACAGATCCTGGCCGGTGGAGAACGGGTGGCTGCCTTCCATGGTCACCGCGCTCTCGGTGGCCATGCGGGTGTGGCCGATGATGTGGCTGCCCTTCATCTTGGCCAGCGAGAAGCGCTCGGCGATTTCCTTCGGCAGGCCCATGCCCTTGAGAATCTCGATGCTCTGGCCGACGCTCATCACGCGCACGGTCGGTGCCAGTTCGGCGAGCACGGCGCGCACGGCCGCCTCGTCGGCATTGGTCTTGAGCACGGCGGCACTGGCGTTCTGGAACCAGTCCAGCGAGCAGCCCAGGCGTCCTTCCAGCTCGCCCATCAGGGCCTTGAAGTCATAGCCGGCCGTGGTGCTTTGCAGGGTCAGCTTGATCCAGCCGTCCTTCACCTCGTCACCGTAGATGGCAAAGCCGGCGCTGTCCGGGCCACGGTCGGTCATGGCCAGCAGCATGGGTTCGAAGAGTGCGCCGAGCTGGTTCTCCAGCGCCGGGTTCTTCAGGTACAGACCTACGATTCCACACATAAAAAAATCCTCATCACCTCCCTGGGGGAGGCTCGTTCAGTGGCGTTGGCGTGTGCCCGCGCGGGCGGGCGTTCGGCTAGAAGAATTCGGTGTAACGCTCGATCTCCCAGTCGGAGACGTGGCGGCTGTACTCGACCCACTCCATGCGCTTGAGCTTGAGGAATTCGTCGACGATCTCGGCGCCCAGCACCTCGCGGAACAGCGGGTCGGTCTCCAGCTCATCGCAGGCTTCCTTGAGCGACTGCGGCAGGGTCTTGATGCCGCGGGCGGCGATCTCTTCCAGGCTGAGCTTGTAGAGGTTCTCGTTGCAGGCCTTGCCCGGATCGAGCTGGCGGTCGATGCCGTCGAGGCCGGCGGCGATGATCGCGGCGGTGACCAGGTAGGGGTTGCAACCGGCATCCGGCAGGCGGAACTCGATACGCCCGTAGGGAATGCGCAGCATCGCCGAACGGTTGTTGTCGCCATAGGCGATGAAGGCCGGCGCCCAGGTCGCGCCGGATAGCGAGCGGCCAACGACCAGGCGCTTGTAGGAGTTCACCGTCGGCGCGGCGAAGGCGCACAGCGCCGGGCCATGGGCCAGCAGGCCGCCGAGGAAGTGATAGGCCAGCTTGGACAGGCCCATACCGCTCGGGTCGCTGGCGTCATGGAAGAGGTTCTTGCTGCTGGCGCTGCCGATCGACAGGTGGAAGTGCATGCCATTGCCGGCACGGCGCGGATCCGGCTTGGGCATGAACGAGCAGATCATGCCCAGATCATTGGCGATCTCACCGGCGGCCATGCGGAAGAAGGTAAAGCGATCCGCCGACTCCATGGCATCGCTGTAGGTGTAGTTGATCTCGAACTGGCCGCAGGCGTCCTCGTGGTCGATCTGGTAGATATCGAAGCCCACCGGCTGCAGCGCCTCGGTGAGTTTTTCCAGGAACACGCGCGAACGCGACAGGCCCTTGTAGTCGTAGCAGGGCTTCTCCAGCTTGTCGCTGGCATCCACCGGCACCAGTTTGCCCTGGGCGTCACGGCGGAACAGGCTGAATTCCGGCTCCAGGCCTGTGTTCAGCGTCCAGCCCCGATCCGTCAGGCGCTGCACCTGCTGCTGCAATACGTAGCGGGTGTCATAGGGGTGCGGCTCGCCATTGACATGACCGATGCACACCACGCGACCATAACCCGGCTGCCAGGGCACCGGCATCAGCGTGGAGAGATCGCCACGCGCCATGAAGTCGGGGCCGTGCGGTTCCATGCCCATGCCCCAGATGGCGAACCCGGCGAAGCCGGCCCCCTCCTCGGCCACCGCCTTGAGCCCGGACACCGGCACCGACTTGGTCTTGGCCGCACCGTGGATATCGACGAACTGGGCCAGCACGTACCGGATACCGTGCTGGTCGATGATTTTCTGGGTTTCGCTGGGCAACATGGGTAGGGCCTCCAGTGGCGCCGCCGTTATTCCACAGGGGAATTTTAATTTCCCCAAAAGAAATGCAAGCAGCTTGCCAACTGAATGCGCCCTCGCGATCTGCCGTTGCAGCCCGCGTCTTTCTTCTATGGATGGAGGAAAAATGCTTTCATAGGAGGAAAGTCACGAACGAAAAACGCACCGAAGCAAGGCAGCCCGCACATTCCCGGTGCGAATTTTTTATTCACAGAAGAAATATGCCTGTATGACCACCACTCCGGAAAACCCTCCGCGCCTCAAGCTCGAGCAATACCTGGGCATGCAGATTCGCCGCCAGCGCCAGGCCCAGGAACTGAAGATCGCCGACGTCGCGCGCATCGCCGGCATCAGCCAGGGCATGCTGAGCAAGATCGAGAACGCCCAGGTGTCCACCAGCCTCGACACCCTCAGCCGTCTTTGCGACGTGCTGGGCATGCCCATGTCCAAGCTGTTCAGCCAGTATGACCAGCAAGGCGGCAGTGCCCTGCTGGTGAAGGCCGGTGAAGGCCTGGAGGTGGTGCGCCGCGGCACCGACAAGGGCCACACCTATCATTTGCTCAACCACACCCGTGGGCCGAAGAAGAGCTTCGAGGCCTACATGGTGAGCATGGACGACGCCAGCGAGGAATTCCCCACCTTCGCCCATCCCGGCACCGAGTTCCTGCACCTGCTGGAGGGGGAACTGGTGTACCGCCACGGCAACCAGCTCTACCCGATGCAGGCCGGCGACAGCCTGACCTTCGACGGCGAAGTGCCGCACGGCCCGGAAAAGCTGGTGAAGGTGCCGATCCGGTTGCTGTCGATCATGAACTACGGGGCGGATTGATCGCCAAGCGCTTAGGGTCGCTCCATATCCCGCAGCTGCAGGCTCAGGCCCTCGCAACTGGTCGACCACTGCCGCAACCAGTCGGGCAATGCTGGTGACTGCTCGTCCAGGCCCAGCGCACGGGCGAATTCGCCGGGCGCCACATTGCCCTTCGGCCCGCGGAACAGCCCGCGCATGACCACCACGGCGATGACTCGCCGGTCCTTGACGAAGCGGTGCTCGACGAAGCTCCACTTGTCGTCCCAACCCAGCATGCGCGTGTGAATCTCGAAGCGCTCGAACAGCTTCAGCTCACGGCGGAACTTGCCCCACACATCCCCGACGATGGGCAGCGCACGGTGGCGCAGGGCCACGCGAAAGGCGCCGCTGCGCAGCACGTAGTCCATGCGCCCGACGTCGGCCATGGTGAAGTAGCGGCCATTGGTGACATGCCGGTTGAAGTCCAGATCCAGCGGCCACACGCGCATGCGCACGACGGTGGTGGCAAGCGCTGGCACCGGCTTGCGCCAGGGTCGGCGCAGCAACATCAGCAGAAGGCGAAACCATAGGTTCATGCGACAAACACCTGTTTGAATGAGCAGTGCCGCACTCTAAGCAGGAGCTCTGCAGTAAAGTAGGTGCAGAAATGACCAATACCATGCCGATCAGGCAATGGAGTCTCCATGCACATCACCCTCTTGCTGGCCGAATACAGCTCGCTGACCAGTTCCGCCCTGGCCCTCGAAGTGCTCGATGCGGCCAATCGCTTCGCCACGCCGGCCACCCCACCCTTCACCCTGACCCTGGCCTCGCTGGACGGCCGACCGGTGGCCAACGCGCTGGGCCGCGCCATGGCAGTGGACGTGGCGCTGGATGCGGTGCAGCACACCGACCTGGTGCTGATCCCCGGTTTTCTCTTCAGCCTGCGCGAGGCGCTGCCGGCGTTCGGGCACTATCGCGACTGGCTGCGCCGCCAGCATGCGCAGGGCGCGGTCATCGCCTCGATGTGCACGGCTACCTTCATGCTGGCCGAGGCGGGCCTGCTCGACGGCATCGAAGCCACCACCCACTGGGCCTTCGCCGATCTGCTGCGGCGCCGCTACCCCGAGGCTCGGGTGGACGAGCGACGCATCCTCTGCGAGGACGGTCGGGTGATTACCAGCGGCGGTGCGACGGCGGCGATGGACCTGCTGCTGCACCTGATCCGCCGCTTCGCCTCGCGCGAACTGGCGCAACAGTGCAGCCGCTACCTGCTGGTGGACAACGTGCGCAACGAGCAATCCGTCTACATCAGCTGGTCGCTGCCGCGCGGCCACGGCGACGAGGCGATCGAGCGGGTGCAGGGCTGGATGGAGGCCCGCTTCGCCGAGCCCTGCGGCATCGACCAGCTGGCTGCGCGCTTCGGCTTCGGCGAGCGCAACTTCAAACGCCGCTTCAAGGAGGCCACCGGCCACACGCCGCTGGCCTATCTGCAGGCCCTGCGCCTGGAGAAGGCCAAGGAACTGCTGGAAACCACCCGCCTGACCTTCGAGGTGATCACCAGCCGGGTCGGCTACGAGGACAGCAATTCGTTCCGCCGCCTGTTCTGCCAGCGGGTCGGCATCTCGCCGGCAGCCTTTCGCAAGCGCTTCCAGCGCATGCCGCAGGCGCCGGACACAGGTGCCCGGTAAGGCCTGCAGGGCGGCCACGCATGTGCGCCGCAAGCGGGCTTCGCTGGATGCACCAAGGCAACGCTATGCGTGGCCGCTGCGTCTCAGGCGCCCTGCTCGCCCAAGGCGATCACCAGCCGCCGCGCCTCGTCCTGCATGGCCTGCGCCAGCGCCTGGCGCCGGGTGTCGGTCATGCGCGGCCGCGCCAGCGCACAGCTGAGGGCACCCAGCGGCTGGCCATCGCTGGCGAGAATCGGCACCGCCAGGCCGGTGTAGCCCGGCAGGCGCTTGTCCACCAGGCCGCTGGCGTAGCCCAGGCGCCTGACGCTGGGCAGGCTGGCGATGATGTGCTGCACATCCAGACCATAGTCCAGGCGCAGCGTGGCGGCGTTGTGGGCAAGGATCTCGTTGCGCGCAGTGCGCCCGAGCCAGGCCAGCAGCACCTGCGAGGCCTGGCCGACGCCCATGGGGATGCGCCCGCCCACCGCGCCGCTGTAGCTCTGCACCGGCAGCTCACCGGCCAGCATGTCCAGGCACAGCACCTGGTGACCATCCGCCACCAATAAAAAGAAGGTATCGCCGAAACGCTGCGCCAGGCGCAGCAGCACTGGCCGCGCCCGTTCGCGCAGGGCGCTGGCGTTACCCGCCTGGGCACCGAGGGCGAACAGCTCGTAACCCAGCACGTAGCAACCGCGCTGCTGCGCACCGCGCACGAAACCCTGGCGGCGCAGGTACTGCAGCAGACGGTAGACGGTGGCCTGCGAGCAACCGAGCACCGCCCGCAGCTCTTCCAGGCTGGCGCCCTGCTGGCCGGCAGCGGCGATCACACGTAGCAGCAGAAAGGCCCGCTCCAGGCTCTGGGTGCCGCTCATGGCATTTCTCACATGCTGATAAAGAAGGGCTGGCGAGCTCGATGCAAATTGCACGCCCCATCGGCCTGGGCATGCTCGCTGAACCTTCCTTGGGTGCGCACGGCGCACCCCGTGCCGGAGAACGCGCATGTATCCGCAGATCGAACAGGTGGCCAGCGACAGGCTGCCGCAGAGCACCGAGGTGGCCATCATCGGCGGCGGCATCATCGGCGTCAGCACGGCCTACTGGCTGGCCCGTCGCGGCATCGCCGTGACACTGCTGGAGAAGGGCCTGATCGGCGCCGAGCAGTCCTCGCGCAACTGGGGCTGGTGCCGCAGCATGGGCCGCGACCTGGCCGAAGTTCCCCTGGCCCTGGCCAGCCTGCGCCTATGGGATAGCTGGCAGACGCAACTTGGCGAAGACCTCGGCTTTCGTCGCAGCGGCGTGCTCTATGCCTGCGAAAACCCGCAGCAGTTGCAGCAGCAGGCGCACTGGCTGCAGGCGGCCAGCGCCCATGGCGTACAGGCACGCCTGCTGGAGGGTCGCGAGCTGCTGCGGGTGATGCCCGAAGGCGCCGCCGCCGGCTGGAGCGGTGCACTGCACACACCCAGCGATGGCCGCGCCGAACCGCACCGCGCCAGCGCAGTGATCGCCCGCGCTGCGCAACGCCTGGGCGCGCGCCTCGTCACCGGCTGCGCGGTAGGCGGGCTGGATATCGCGGCAGGCAGGGTCACGGGCCTGTACAGCGAGCACGGGCGGCTGCGCTGCAACAGCGTGGTGCTGGCTGGCGGCGCCTGGTCGACGCTGTTCTGCGCCAACCTCGGCCTGCGCCTGCCGCAACTGAAGGTGGTGGCCTCGGTGCTGCGCACCGGGCCGCTGGCCGGCGGCCCGGAACTGGCCGTGGGCGCCAGTCGCTATGCCTTTCGCAAGCGCGCCGACGGCGGCTATACGATTGCCCAGCGCAACGGCAACCTGGCGCCGATCACGCCGGACAGCTTCCGTTATCTGGGCGATTTTCTACCAGCGCTGAGCAGGCAGTTTCGCGAAGTACGCCTGCGCCTGGATGGTCGTTTCATCGAAGAGCTGCGCCAACCCAGGCGCTGGGCCATGGACGCCGAAAGCCCCTTCGAGCGCTGCCGGGTGCTCAATCCGCGGCCCTCGGCGGCCATCCTGGCCGAAGCGCGCGACGCCCTGACGGCGGCCTTCCCCTTCTTCCGGCAGATGCGTGTGGAGCAGAGCTGGGCCGGGGTGATGGACGTCACCCCCGACGCCATTCCGGTGATCGGCCCGGTGCAGAAGCTGCCAGGTCTGTTTCTCTCCACCGGCTATTCCGGCCACGGCTTCGGCATCGCGCCAGGCGCTGGGCATCTGCTGGCCGACCTGATCGACGGCAGCACACCGCTGATCGACCCGCGCCCCTTCGCCTACGCACGGCTCTAGGGCCGACGCGCTGCTGCATGGCAAGGACGCCACCAAGACTTTCCCTGAAAGATAAAAAAATTCCTAGCAGGCATAGACACGCCTGCTTCATTCACTTATAAAAATCACCATCAAGAAAAATAGATTCGCCACAGTAATTTTTATTCATAGGCGAACACTCCTTTCACTCATGAAGATTTCCTGCCGCCGCCCCCAGCAGAGGATTCGCCATGCAGCACGCCAAGCACCCATACGTGATCAAGATCAGTTGCCCGGCCACGTCCGGCATCGTCGCCGCCGTGACGTCCTTCCTCGCCGAGCATGGTTGCTACATCAGCGAAATGGCGCAGTTCGACGATGAGGTCAGTGGTTCCTTCTTCATGCGCGCGGTGTTCCGTTTCAACGAAGGTTTCGTCGGTGAAATCCAGCAGATCGAAGACGGCTTCGCCGAGGTCGCCGAGCGCTTCGAGATGGCCTGGGAGCTGCACGACACCCGCGAGCCGATGCGCGTGCTGCTGATGGTCAGCAGGTACGACCACTGCCTGGCCGACCTGCTCTATCGCCACCAGAAGGGCGAGCTGCAGATGAAGATCACCGCCATCGTCTCCAACCACCTCGACCTGCGGCCGATGGCCGAGCGCGAGGGCATCCGCTTCATCTACCTGCCGGTGACCAGGGACACCAAGACCCAGCAGGAAGCCGAGCTGCTGAAGATCGTCGACGAGACCAAGACGGAGCTGGTGGTACTGGCGCGCTACATGCAGATCCTCTCCGACGACCTGTGCAGGCAGCTATCCGGCCGCGCCATCAACATCCACCACTCCTTCCTGCCAGGCTTCAAGGGCGCCAAGCCCTATCACCAGGCCTATGAGCGCGGCGTGAAGCTGATCGGCGCCACCGCCCACTACGTCACCTCGGACCTCGACGAAGGCCCGATCATCGAGCAGGAAGTGCAGCGCGTGGATCATAACTACACCCCCGACGCCCTGGTGGCGGTGGGTCGCGACACCGAAACCGTGGCCCTGTCCAAGGCGGTCAAGTACCACCTCGAACACCGCGTATTCCTCAACCACGACAAGACGGTGATCTTCCGATGAGCGCGCAACGGATCGACGGCAAGGCCGCCGCCGCGCGCGTGCTCGCCGAGGTCGCCGGCGAGGTGGCCGTGCTCAAGGCCCGGGGCATCGAGCCGGCGCTGGCCGTGGTGCTGGTCGGTGATGACCCGGCCAGCCATGTCTACGTGCGCAACAAGGTGCTGCGCGCGAACGAGGTGGGCATCCGCTCGCTGGAATATCGCCTGGGCGCCGACGCCAGCGCCGAGGCCGTGCTGGAAGTGGTGGCCGGGCTCAACGCCGATGCCACGGTCAACGGCATCCTGGTGCAACTGCCGCTGCCGGCGCACATCGATGAAACCCGCGTGCTGCAGGCCATAGACCCGACCAAGGACGTCGACGGCTTCCACAGCGAGAACGTCGGCGGCCTCAGCCAGGGCCGCCCGGTGCTCACGCCCTGCACCCCGGCCGGCTGCATGCGCCTGCTGCGCGACACCCTGGGCGATCTGTCCGGCAAGCATGCCGTGGTGGTCGGCCGCTCGAACATCGTCGGCAAGCCGATGGCGGCGCTGCTGCTGGCCGCCAACTGCAGCGTCAGCGTACTGCATTCGCGCAGCGTCAAGCCGGAGAAACTGTGCGGCCAGGCCGACATCGTGGTCGCCGCCGTCGGCCGGCCGCTGCTGATCGGCGCCGACTGGATCAAGCCCGGCGCGGTGGTGATCGACGTCGGCATCAACCGCATCGAGGAAAACGGCCGCTCGCGCCTGGTCGGCGATGTGGACTTCGACGCCGTGCTGCCGGCGGCCTCGGCCATCACCCCGGTACCCGGCGGCGTCGGCCCCATGACCATCGCCATGCTGATGCACAACACCTTGCTCGCCGCCCGCCAGCAACACGGCCTGACGGCCCAGGAGTAACTGCGATGCCCCTTGCCCTGCTCAAGTACGGCCTGTCCTCGGACTACCCGGTGGAGGTCGACCTGCCTGCGCCGAAGGCACTCAAGCCGGCTTACGACGTGGTCATCATCGGGGGTGGCGGCCATGGCCTGGCCACCGCTTATTACCTGGCCAAGTACCACGGCGTGAGCAACGTCGCGGTGCTGGAGAAGTCCTACCTCGGCGGCGGCAACACCGCGCGCAACACGGCGGTGATCCGCTCCAACTACCTCACCAGCGAAGGCGTGCGCTTCTATGCCGAGTCGGTGCGGATGTTCAAGGAGCTGTCCAACGAGTTCGACTTCAACATCATGTATTCCGAGCGTGGCCAGCTCACCCTGGCGCACACCGACGCCACGGTGCGCGCCTTCCGCCAGCGCGCCGAGGTCAACAAGCACTTCGGTGGCCGCACCGAGATGATCGACCGCCAGCAGATCCGTGAGCTGGTGCCTTGCCTGAACCTCGACCCCGGCCACCTGCCGGTGCTTGCCGGGCTCTGGCACATCGACGGTGCCACCGCCCGCCATGACGCCGTGGCCTGGGGCTATGCCAAGCAGGCAGCCAAGCGCGGCGTGGAGATCCACCAGCTCACCGAGGTGCAGGATTTCATCGTCGAGAACGGTCGCGTCACCACCGTACGCACCAACCGTGGCGACGTGCGCTGTGGCTGTGTGGTGCAGGCAGTGGCCGGCGCCAGCTCGCTGCTGATGAACAAGCTGAACATCAAGGCGCCGATCCACACCTACCCGCTGCAGGCCATGGTCACCCAGCCGTTCAAGCCCTTCCTCGATCCGCTGGTGAGTTCCTCGGCGCTGCACTGCTACGTGCAGCAGACCAGCCGTGGTGAGATCGTCTTCGGCGGCGGCTCCGACCCTTACCCGCTGTACAACACGCGCTCCACCCTCGACCTGAAGGAGAGCCTGCTGGCCCACGCCATCGAGATGTTCCCCTTCATGGCCGGCGCCAAGCTGATGCGCCAGTGGGCCGGCAGCACCGACATGACCCCGGACTACAGCCCGATCATGGGCCGCTCGCCGCTGGACAACTACTACCTCGACGCCGGCTGGGGCACCTGGGGCTTCAAGGCCACGCCGATCTGTGGCTGGACCATGGCCGAGCTGGTCGCCACCGGCAAGACCCCGGCGCTGATCAAACCCTTCGCCCTCGAGCGCTTCTCAACCTTCCGCCAAGTCAACGAGATGGGCGCCACAGCGGCGAGCCACTGAACGAACTCCCCTCTCCCGCTTGCGGGAGAGGGGTTGGGGGAGAGGGCTGCTTGACTCAAAGCGCCCTCTCCCCAGCCCTCTCCCTGCCCTTGAGCAAAGAGCATGGGAGAGGGAGCAGATCGAAGCTCGGGGACGTTCCAACGCCACCCGCTATGCAAGCTGAATGATTGGGGATCACCATGAAGATCATGCCCTGCCCGCTCAACGGGCCTCGCAATATCAACGAATTCACCTACGGCGGCGAACTCAAGCGCATGCCCGACCCGAACACCTGCTCGGACGCCGAATGGGCCGACTACGTGTTCAACAGCGAGAACCGCGCCGGCGTCGTCACCGAGTGGTGGATGCACAACGCCTCCAGCTACTGGTTCCTGGCCGAGCGCCACACCGTCAGCGACGAGATACTGCGCACCTTCGATCCGAAGGAACTGTTCGACCGCCGCGTCGATTTCGCCGCGCCTGCCAGCCAACCTCAGGAGGTGAGCGCATGAGCGCCGCTGCCCGCCTGCCGGCCCCGCTGGGCCTGCTGATCGACCGCAGCCGCCCGATCAGCTTCGACTTCGAGGGCACCACCTACCAGGGCCTGGCCGGCGACAGCATCGCCAGCGCCCTGCTGGCCAACCAGCGCTGGCTGCTGTCGCGCTCGTTCAAGTACCACCGCCCGCGCGGCCCGCTGTCGATGGCCGGGCAGGACGCCAACACCCTGGTGCAACTGCCGGACGAACCCAACGTGCTGGCCGATATGCAGCCGCTGGCCGCAGGCCTCGACGTCACCGCGCAGAACTACAACGGCAGCCTGGACAAGGATCGTGACGCCCTGCTCGGGCATTTCTCCAGGTTCATGCCGGTGGGCTTCTACTACCGCTCGTTCTACAAGCCCAAGGGCATGTGGAAGGTCTGGGAACCCTTGATCCGCAAGAAAGCCGGTCTCGGTGTGCTCAACCTCGAGCTGCAGCCGCAGTACCACGACAAGGCCTTCCTGTTCACCGACCTAGCAGTGATTGGCGCCGGCCCGGCCGGCCTGTGCGCGGCGCTGAGCGCTGCCAACGCCGGAGCCAAGGTGCTGCTGATCGAACAGCAGAATTATCTGGGCGGCGCGCTGGCCTGGGCCCGCTTCGACGTCGAAGGCAAACGTGCCGCCGAGCTGCGCGCCGAACTGCTGGCCGCCGTCGAAGGCCACGCCAATATCCGCATCCTCAAGGAAGCCACCTGCAACGCCTGGTTCACCGACCACTACCTGCCGGTGATCCAGGGCAGGCGGATGTACAAGGTGCGCGCCCGCCAGTGCATCGTCGCGGCTGGCGCCTTCGATCAGCCGGTGGTGTTCCGCAACAACGACCTGCCCGGCGTGCTGCTGACCAGCGCCGCGCAGCGCCTGATCAAGCTCTACGCGGTCAAGCCGGGCCAGCGCGCGGTGCTGCTGACCGGCAACGACGACGGCTACCTGGCCGCCCTCGATCTGCTCGATGCCGGTGTCGAGGTCGCCGCCCTGGTGGACATGCGCGAACGCGCCGATGACGGCAGTCTGGTCACTGCCTTGCAGACCCGAGGCGTCAACTGCCATGCCGGCAGCACGGTGTACGAAGCGCTGGGCGACAAGCACCTGAACGCCGTGGACGTGCGCCGCATCAGCGGCCAGGGCAAGGTGGCCGGCAGCGGCCTGCGCATCGACTGCGACCTGCTGTGCATGTCCGCCGGCTACATGCCGGTGTACCAGTTGCCTTGCCAGGCCGGTGGCAAGCTGGCCTACGACGACGCCAGCGCCGCCTTCAGCCTGTCCGGCCTGCCGAGCGGGTTGCAGGTGGTCGGCTCGGTCAACGGCCGCAACGCCCTCGACGCGCTGCTCGCCGATGCTGCCAATGGCGCCCTGCGCGCGCTCGCCGCCCTTGGCCTGGAGGCGGGTTCGAGCCCGCGCGAGCTACCAGCCGAGCCGCGGGTCAACTTTCCCTGGCCGATCTTCCCCCATCCCAAGGGCAAGGAGTTCGTCGACTTAGACGAAGACCTGCAGGTGCGTGACATCGTCAATGCCACCCGCCACGGCTACCGCGACGTGCAACTGGTCAAGCGCTTCTCCACCGTCGGCATGGGCCCCTCGCAGGGCCGCCATTCGGCGCTGCCGACCGCGCGTCTGGTGGCCCAGGCCACCGGCCGCAGCGTCAGCGAAACCGGGGTGACCACCGCGCGTCCGCCGTTCTGCCCGGAAACCCTGGCGCAAGTCGCCGGCCGTGGCTTCGATCCGTATCGGCAAACCGCCATGCACGCGCGGCACCTGGAGCTTGGGGCGAAGATGATGCCCGCCGGCATCTGGCAGCGCCCGGCCTACTACGGCAAGCCCGAAGAGCGCGAAGTCTGCATGCAGGCCGAAGCGCGCCACGTGCGCGAGAAGGTCGGCCTGATCGACGTGTCCACCCTGGGCGGCCTCGACGTGCGCGGCCCGGACGCCGCCGAGCTGCTCAACCGCCTTTATACCTTCGCCTTCGCCAAACAGCCGGTGGGCCGCTCGCGCTATGCGCTGATGACCAACGAGCAGGGTGTGGTGATCGACGACGGCGTCTGCGCACGCTTTGCCGACGAGCATTTCTACGTCAGCGCCACCACCAGCGGCGTCGACCGCGTCTACCAGCAGATGCTCAAGTGGAACGCGCAGTGGCGCCTGAACGTCGACATCACCAACGTCACCGCCGCGCTGGCCGCAGTCAACCTGGCCGGGCCGGATTCGCGCAAGGTGCTGGCCAAGCTGTGCAGCGATGTCGATCTGTCCGCCGAGGGCTTCCCCTACCTGGCGGTGCGCCTGGGCACAGTCGCGGGCATTCCGGCACGCCTGCTGCGGGTCGGTTTCGTCGGTGAACTGGGCTACGAAATCCACGTCCCGGCGCGCTATGGCGAAGCCCTGTGGGATGCGCTGATGGAAGCAGGTCGGGAGCTCGACATTCGCCCCTTCGGCGTCGAGACGCAGCGCCTGCTGCGCCTGGAAAAGGGCCACGTGATCATCGGCCAGGACACCGACGGAATGACCAGCCCGGCCGAGATCGACATGGGCTGGGCCATCGCCCGCAGCAAGCCGTTCTTCGTCGGCAAGCGCTCGGTGGAAATCCTCGAGGCGCAGCCACCGATCCGCAAGCTGGTCGGCTTCACCCTGCCCAAGGGCAGCAGCCAGCCGCTGGAAGGCCATCTGGTGCTCAAGGGGCCGGACATCAGCGGCAACGTCACCTCCTGCGAGTATTCGCAGACCCTCGGCCAGATCATCGGCCTGGCCTACTGCGCGCCCGACCAGGCCACGCCGGGCCAGCGCCTGCCGATCCGCGTCGAAGGCGGCGAGGTGGTGCAGGCCACGGTGGTGCAACCGCCCTTCTATGACCCTGAAAGCCAACGCCAGGAGCTGTGAGATGACCCTCCAAGCCGATCAATTCGCCGCGCGCAGCCCCGTCTACCGCCTGCAGGCCGGCGCCACCCTCGCCCACTTCGGCGAGAGCAGCATCGTCACCACCTACGGCCAGGGCGACGAAAGCGCCCTGCTGAGCCACTGCGCGCTGCTCGACCTGACCAACCTGGCCCGCTACGGCCTGCGCGGCCCGGCGGCTGCCGACTACCTGGGCGCACTGGGCTACCAGCTACCGCAGGCGCCCAACCAGGCGCTGAGCCAGGCCGATGGCAGCCATGTGCTGCGCCTGTCGCAGACCGAGTACCTGCTGCTCGGCAGCCTGCACGATGCCGGCAGCAAAGCGCAGCGCGAGGAAAGCCAGTGGCAGGCCAGTGCCGGCCAATACCTGCTGCCGCGCCAGGACAGCCACGCCTGGCTGGTGCTGACCGGCACCTGCCAGGCCGAGGTAATGGCCAAGCTCTGCGGCGTCGACCTCAGCGCGCAGGCATTCGCCGTCGGGCAGGTAGCGCAGACCTCGGCGGCGCGGATCAACGTCATCGTCGCCAAGCTGCCGCTGGGCGAAGTGCCGTGTCTGCACATCCTCTGCGACCGCGCCTCGGTGCATTACTTCTGGGGCGCGCTGCTCGATGCCATGCAGGAATTCGGTGGACAGCCGGTCGGGATCGACGCCCTGCCCTGAGCCCCAAGGTGCGCACGGCGCACCCTACGGCCATGGCGCCAACGTAGGGTGCGCCATGCGCACCACCTTCCCATCGAATTCGGAGGACAACCATGGGCATCCACGAAGACGAACTGGACTACCGCGTACCCGCCCTGCAACGCGGCCTGAGCATCCTGCAGATGTTCAACGCCAGCGAACGCAGCCTGAGCAGCAACGCCATCGCCGAGCGCCTGGGGGTCAGCGTCTCGGCCATCTACCGCATCCTGGTGACGCTCACCGACATGGGCTACCTGCGCAAGCTCGGCAAGAACAGCTACGAGCTGGGTCCGCAGGTGCTCTGCGACGGCTTCGCCTACCTGGCCAGCCGCGACCTGGTGGACATCGCCATGCCGCACCTCAATGCCCTGCGCGACCGCACCTCGCTGTCGTGCCACCTGTCCATCCGCGAGCACACCGACAGCCTCTACATCGGCCGTGCCTTCGCTGCCCAGCGCCTGTCGGTGAACATCCCCATCGGCACGCGCATTCCCTGCCACTGCACGGCCATGGGCCGCATGCTGCTCAGCGGCCTGACACCCATGGAACTGGACAAGCTCTACCAGCACGTGCGCCTGGACGACTACCCGCCGCCCGCACCGAAGACCCTGCCCGAACTGCAGCAATTGCTGGAACGCGACCGCGAGCGCGGCTGGGTGATGCACCGCTCCGACTATTCCACCGCCATCGCCTGTGCCGTACGTGACCACCGTGGCGACGTGGCGGCGGCGATCAATCTCTCCGGCCCGGAAGCGGTGATGGACAGCCCCATAGCGCGTGAACGCTACCGGGAAAGCCTGCAACAGTGCGCGGATGCGATTTCCCTCGAACTGGGCGGTAAATCCAGCTAGCAGCGGCGAATGCGGCAAGCCTGCCCGGCATGTCGTCAATAGGTCGGCGTCATTTTTTCAAGCAAGTTACAGATATCACATTGCCATCATGTGGCAGCTTGCTATTCTGCAGGTGCCCGCTCACTTCGAATGTCGAGTCTCAAGCGCCCGCTTTCAGGTACTCCCGCAAGGCCACTCGCCGTGGCCGGCGACGCTGGGCAAACCTGAACGAGCTTTCTCCCGTCCCAACCTGGCCGCACGACCGGCCAGCCCCCCATCCATCGCGATCCATTCGTTGCACGGCTACCCGCTGCACAAACGGTCGTGCATGCCTGCCAACCACTTTCCCCGGCAGTCACGCACGCTGCAGACCACAGGTTCCAAGAGAACTAACGCGTTACAAGGAGTTGTTATGAATACGCTTGCCAGAGTCCTGCTTGATCTGAGTGTTCGCAAGAAACTGATGGCCGGTTTCGGTCTGATACTGCTGATTACCCTGTGTACCGTCTGGATCGGACACTGGGCGCTGGAAACCAGCCTGACCCGCTTCGACAACCTGCTGGGCGTCAACGCGATCGACGGCAAACTGAGCCAGGCACGCCAGCAGGAGAAGAACTACATCCTGCGCGGAGACAACCAGTACCTGAACCAGGCCGTCGCCCTCGCCGACGAGGTCGGTGCCCAGGCGCAGGTCAGCGAAGCACGTCTGCAATTGCCGGAGAACAAGGCGCTGATGCGCCAGATCAGAGAGGACGTCGGGCGCTACCGCGAGAAGCTGCTGCTCCTGCAGCAAACCACCGATGACAACCAGCAGGCCCAGAAGGCCATGGAGGCGTCCGCCCGGGCGGCGCTGGAACGCTTCGAGTCACTGGCCGAGAGCCTGCGCCAGACCGCCATCGAGCAGATTCGCCAGACCAATGACACGGCCAGCATCGAGCTGCTGGACCATGCCAACCTGGCCAACACCCTGTCCACCGAGCTGCTCGAAGCCAGGCGCCGGGAGAAGGATTTCCTGCTGCGCGGCGACGACAGCTACGTCAGCAAGCTGGATGAACATTTCCAGTCGCTGGAGCGCAATGGCGAGAAGCTTCAACGCCTGGCCCTGGACGCCCAGTCGCGCCAGACGCTCGGCGAAGCCATGCGCGCGCTCGACCAGTACCGCGAGCAGTTCCAGAGCATGCGCGCCAGTCTGCAGGCCCGCGACCAGTCGGAGCAGGCGATGACCGAGCGCGCCCGCGAAGTGGCAGCCGCCTCCAGCAAGTCGCTGGGCCTGCAACGCACGCTGCTGGAGAGCGACTCCAACGACGCCAGGCACATGCTCTTCGTCGCCGCTGCAGTCGCCTTCGCCCTCGGCCTGCTCTGCGCCATGCTCATCACCCAGGTGATCGTCGGCCCGCTGCAACGCGTGGTCGGCGTCGCCCGCCAGGTCGCCAAAGGCGACCTGACCCTGGACATCCGCAGCGAACGAGGCGACGAACTGGGCCAACTGATGCAGGCCATGCAGGCCATGACCGAGAGCCTGCGCGACCTGATCGGGCGCCTCGGTGCCGGCATCAGCCAGCTCGCCACCGCGGCCGAGGAGTTGTCGGCGGTCACCGAGCAGACCAGCGCCGGCGTCACCGAACAGCGCATGGAGACCGCGCAGGTCGCCACCGCCATGAACCAGATGGCGGCCACCGTGCTGGACGTTGCGCGCAATGCCGAAAGCGCCGCGACCTCGGCCGGCGATGCAGAGGACCAGACCCGCCAGGGCGGCAGCGTGGTGCAGCAGGCCATCGCCAGCATCGAGCAGTTGGCACAAACGGTGGAAGCCTCTGCCGAAGCCATCGGCAGGCTCAAGGGTGACAGCGCCAACATCGGCACCGTGCTGGACGTCATCAAGAGCATCGCCGAGCAGACCAACCTGCTGGCGCTCAACGCCGCCATCGAGGCGGCGCGCGCCGGTGACGCCGGCCGCGGCTTCGCCGTGGTGGCCGATGAAGTGCGGGCGCTGGCGCGCCGCACCCAGGAGTCCACCCAGCAGATCGAGCAACTGATCGAAACCCTGCAAAGTGGCGCAGAAAATGCCGTAGGGGTGATGACCAGAAGCCGCAGCATGACGGGCGATACCGTGGAGGCGGCGCGCCAGGCTGGCACCGCGCTGACACTGATCGACGAGGCCGTGTCGCGTATCCAGCAGATGAACCAGCAGATCGCCACCGCGTCCGAGCAGCAGAGCTCGGTGGCCGAGGAGATCAACCGCAGCATTTCCAACATCCGTGACATCGCCGAACAGTCGGCAGCCGCCACCGAGCAGACCTCGGTGGCCAGCGTCGACCTGGCGCGCCTGGGCAGCGACCTGCAGCAGCAGGTGAACCGCTTCCGGGTCGCCTGAACCACGCGGCCCGATGCTCCCATCGGGCCGCCCCGCGACCTCTGGCCACGCCCGGATAACGCTAATTGATCTTATTTAAATTACGTTAGCCTGCTAATCTTGGCGCTTCGTTTACTGCCCGCCCGGATAGTCCCCCTCGATGTCGCCGCTCCAGCGCTGCCTGCTGCCCCTTCTGGCCCTGATCCTGATCGCCTGCGAGCAGCAACCGAACTTCACCGCGGCAGAACCCGGCGAAGCCCTTTCTGCCGGCGCCACCACGGTACGCAAGTTCGATCACAACGCCTTCTCCCAGCCGTCGGCCAACCTGGCGCCGAGCCGGCGTCTGGATTTTGCGGTGGGCAACAGCTTCTTCCGCAACCCCTGGGTGCCTGCGCCCGCCTCCACCACCGCGCGCGACGGCCTGGGCCCGCTGTTCAATACCAACGCCTGTCAGAACTGCCACCTCAAGGACGGCCGCGGTCATCCGCCCGAGCCGGGTGACCTCAGCGCAGCCTCCATGCTGGTGCGCCTGTCCATCCCGGCCGCAGCCGAGCATGCCGAGCTGCTGCAACGCCAGGGCGTGGTCGCCGAGCCCACCTACGGCACTCAGTTGCAGGACATGGCCAATCCCGGCGTGGCCGCCGAAGGCAAGGTGCGGGTGACCTACAGCAGCGTGCCGGTGCATTTTGCCGACGGTACGCGGGTGGAGCTGCGCAAACCGCAGCTGGAAATCACCCAGCTCGGTTATGGCGACCTGCACCCGGACACCCTGTTCTCCACCCGTATCGCCCCGCCGATGATCGGCCTTGGCCTGCTCGAAGCCATCTCCGAGGCCGATATCCTGGCCAATGCCGACCCGGATGACGCCGATGGTGACGGCATTTCCGGTCGCCCCAACCTCGTCTGGGATCGCCAGCAGCAACGCAGCGTACTCGGCCGTTTCGGCTGGAAGGCCGGCCAACCCAACCTCAATCAGCAGAATGCCGACGCCTTCGCCAGTGACATGGGCCTGACCACCACGCTGATTGCCCATGACAACTGCACCCAGGCCCAGCCCGACTGTCTGGCGGCGGTCAACGGCGGCGTGCCGGAGGTCAGCGACAACATCCTCGCCAGCGTGCTGTTCTACAGCCGCAACCTCGGCGTGCCGGCGCGGCGCGACGTCGACGCCCCGCAAGTGCTCCAGGGCAAGAGCCTGTTCCACCAGGCCGGCTGCCAGAAGTGCCATACGCCCAGCTTCACCACCTCGGCCGATGCCGCCGAGCCGGAGCTGGCCAATCAGTTGATTCGCCCCTACACCGACCTGCTCCTGCACGACATGGGCGAAGGCCTGGCCGATGACCGTGAGGAGTTCCTCGCCAGCGATCGTGAGTGGCGTACGCCACCGCTGTGGGGTATCGGCCTGACCCAGGCGGTCAACGGCCACACCCAGTTCCTCCACGACGGTCGCGCCCGCAACCTGCTGGAAGCCATACTCTGGCACGGCGGCGAGGCCGAAGCGGCCAGGCAGCAGGTGCTGAAATTCGATGCCGATGAGCGAGCCGCGCTGCTCGCCTTCCTCAATTCCCTTTAAGGAGCCCGAGATGTTGCACAAGAGCCTGATCGCCTCCCTGCTCGGCCTGGCCCTGGTCGGCTGCGGCCAGCAGGATCAGACCGCCAAGGTCACCGGCGCCCTCACCGACGGCGTGTTGCTGCCGGCCTATACCAGCTGGCAGGAAGCCGATCGCCAACTGGCCGAGCGTGCCGCGGCCTTCTGCGCCGGCAGCGCCGATCTGCCCGCCGCGCGCCAGGCCTTTCTCGGTGCCATGAGCGCCTGGTCGGCGCTGCAACCGCTGATGCTCGGCCCGCTGGCCGAGGGCAACCGCGCCTGGCAGGTACAGTTCTGGCCAGACAAGAAGAACCTGGTGCAGCGCCAGGTCGAGGCGCTGCTCAAGAGCAAGCCACAGCTGACCCAGGCCGACCTGGCCAGCGCCAGTGTCGTGGTGCAGGGCCTGACCGCCTCCGAGTACGTACTGTTCGACGCCGATATCGACCTGACCCAGGAAGAGCAGAAAGCCCGCTACTGCCCCTTGCTGCAGGCCATCGGTCAGCATCAGCAGGCCCTGGCCGCCGATATCGTGGCGCAATGGCAGGCTGACAAGAGCGGCATGGCCGCGCAGCTCAAGCAGTTCCCCAACGAGCGTTACGCCGACTCAAGGGAAGCGCTGGCAGAACTGCTGCGCGTTCAGGTCAGCGGCATCGACGGTCTGAAGAAGAAGCTCGGCGCGCCGCTCGGCCGCCAGACCAAGGGCATTCCCCAGCCCTACCAGGCCGAATCCTGGCGCAGCAACGCCAGCCTGGCCAACCTCGGTTCGGCATTGGCCAGCGCCGAACGGCTCTGGCACGGCAACAACAAGGATGGCCTGCAATCGCTGCTGGGCAGCGACCAGGCCGAGCTGGTGCAGCGCATCGACGCCGCCTACCTCGACACCCGTCAGCGCCTGGCCGCCTTCGATCTGCCGCTGACCGAACTGCTGGCCAGCGAAGACGGCCGCAATCAGCTGAACGAGCTGTACGACAGCCTCAACCGCCTGCATCGCCTGCAGGAAAGCGACCTGGCCAAGGCGCTCGGCGTGCAGATCGGCTTCAACGCCCACGACGGGGACTGACGCATGCACCGCAGAACCTTTCTCGGTCTTGGCGCCGCCGCGGCCAGCCTGGCGGCAGCGGGCGCCTTCGGCGGCTGGACGCTGTTCGGCCCCTCGGGGCAACCGCTGCTGCTGTCGGCCCGTGACGATGCCGATGGCAAGCACTACGCGGTCGGTTATCGCCTGGACGGCCAGCGCGCCTTCGCCACTCTGGTGAGCGAACGCTGCCACGATGTGGTGCCGCACCCGGCCTTGCCGCTGGCGCTGTTCGTCGGCCGTCGCCCGAGCACCGAAAGCTACCTGATCGACACCCGCGACGGTCGCCTGCTGCAAACGCTAGCCTCGCCAGCCGGGCGCCACTTCAACGGCCATGCGGTATTCCACAAGGGCGGCGAGTGGCTGTACGCCACCGAGAACGACACCACCGAACCGGGTCGCGGCGTGCTCGGCGTCTATCGCCTGGAAGGTGCGCGGCTGCAACGCGACGGCGAACACGGCACGCACGGCGTCGGCCCGCACCAGCTGCTGTGGATGCCCGATGGCGAAACCCTGGTGGTGGCCAACGGCGGCATCCGCACCGAAGCGGAAAGCCGCGTCGACATGAATCTCGATGCCATGCAGGCCAGCCTGGTGCTGATGCGCCGCGACGGCAGCCTGGTCAGCCAGGAGTACCTGGCCGACCAGCGCAACAGCATCCGCCACCTGGCCGTGGCCCGCGACGGCACCGTGGTCAGCGGCCAGCAGTACATGGGCGACATGCACGATGCCGTACCGCTGCTGGCGATCAAACGCCCCGGTCAGCCGTACCAGCCCTTCGCCCTCGGCGAGACGCAGCGCGCGGCGATGAACCAGTACACCGCCAGCGTGGCCATCCACGACGAGCTGCGCCTGCTGGCGATGACCGCACCGCGCGGCAACCGCTTCTTCATCTGGGATCTGGACAGCGCCGAAGTGCGCCTCGACGTGCCGCTGCCTGACTGCGCAGGCGTCGGCGCGGTGGCCGATGGCTTCGTCGTCACGTCTGGCCAGGGCCGTTGCCGCCTGTACGATTGCCGCGGCGCGCGCATCGTCACCAACGCCCTGCAGCTACCGGCCGGCCTGTGGGACAACCACCTGCGCCTGGCCTGAGCCGGGCTCAGGCGCTGCCGCGCTCGATCAGCTCGAAGCCTACATCCATTCGCAGCGGCTGACGCGCAGCCGCCGGTTCGGCAATACGCGCCAGCAGCGCTTCGGCAATGGCGCAGCCGATACGCGGCCCGTCCACCCGCACGGTAGACAGTGGCGGATGGGTATGCGCCGCGCTGGAAAGATCGCCAAAGCCCATCACCGCCAGATCCTCGGGGATGCGCAGGCCACGGCTCAGCGCTTCGGCCATCACCCCTTGCGCCACCGTATCGGAACTGCACACCACCACCTCCCCGGCAGCGCCCTCCTGCAGCAGGCGCGTCAGCCCCTCGCGGCCGACCGCGAGCGTCGCCGGTGCCGGCAGAATCTGCGCTGTCACCGGCGCAACAACCTGCCCCTGCAGCGCCGCGACCAGGCTGCGATAACGGCGCAAGCGACGTGGATCATCGATGCCGACCGCCGACACCCGACGGTAGCCCTTGCCGAGCAGATAGCGCGCCACCGCCTGGCCGACGGCCTCGTGCGAGAAGCCGACCAGCATGTCCAGCGGCCGTTCGCACAGGTCCCAGGCCTCGACCAGCGGAATGCCGACCCGCGCCAGGCGCTCGCGACTGGCCTGGGTGTGCTCGGTACCGGTCAGCACGATGCCGTCCGGGCGCCGCCCCAGCACCGCTTCGAGCAGGGCTTCCTCCTGCTCGGGACGGTAGCCGGTCAGGCCCAGCAGGGTCTGATAGCCCGCGGCCGCCAGGCGGTCGGTCAGCGCCTGCACGGTGTCGGCGAAAATCGAGTTGGCGATGGTCGGCAGGAAGATCGCCACCAACCGACTGCGGCTGGATGCCAGAGAGCCGGCGGCGAGGTTGGGTACATAGCCAGTCGCCCGCACGGCTTCCAGCACGCGTTTGCGGGTCGCATCGGTCACCACCTCGGGCCGGCCAAGGGCGCGCGATACGGTAATCGGCGACACCCCCGCCACCCTGGCGACATCGATCAGTGTCGGTGCCGTGCTGCTGCGAATGCCCATCGCTTTCCTGCCCATGTCCTGCCTCCCGCATGCGAGCGCCCTGCGTGGAAGGCGCTTGATTTGAATCGAGATACGTTGTCATACAACTTTAGTCATATAGGCTGAAGCGATATCGCCCCGCCCTCTGCCCGACAGCGTGACCAAGGGCAGCGCACGGCCCATGCGAAACGCCACAAAGTATCGCGTTAGAGCAGCTCACTCCAGAATCTCGCTGACCTTCCAGCAATCGACGGCGCACGCGCGAAGTCGAGTGACAGGCGCAGCACATCGCTGGTTTTCCCCCTGCTCACGTTGACATTGCTCAGGCGGGTGCTGATAATCGAGCCAAGTCATACGACAACGTATGACAACCAATAACAACAAGCAACAAGAGTCCAGGCCCCGCCATGACCACGACCTCCAGCGAACTGCGTCCCTTCAATCGCCTGCTGCTGACCGGCGCTGCCGGTGGGCTGGGCAAGGTACTGCGCCAGCGCCTGCGCCCCTACACCAACATCCTGCGCCTGTCCGACATCGGCGAGATGGCCCCTGCCGAAGGCCCGCATGAAGAAGTGGTGCGCTGCGACCTGGCCGACAAGGCGGGCGTGCATCAACTGGTCGAAGGCGTCGACGCCATCCTGCACTTCGGCGGCGTCTCGGTCGAGCGCCCGTTCGAGGAAATCCTCGGCGCCAATATCTGCGGCGTCTTCCATATCTATGAGGCTGCCCGCCGCCATGGCGTGAAACGCGTGGTGTTCGCCAGCTCCAATCACGTCATCGGCTTCTACAAGCAGGATGAGAAGCTCGACGCCAACAGCCCACGGCGCCCGGACGGCTACTACGGCCTGTCCAAGTCCTATGGCGAAGACATGGCCAGCTTCTACTTCGATCGCTACGGCATCGAGACCGTCAGCATCCGCATCGGCTCCTCGTTCCCCGAGCCGGCCAACCGCCGGATGATGAGCACCTGGCTGAGCTACGACGACCTTACCCAGCTGATCGAACGCTGCCTCTATACCGAGAACGTCGGCCACACCGTGGTCTACGGCATGTCGGCCAATCGCGAGGTGTGGTGGGACAACAGCCAGGCTGCACACCTGGGCTTCGCCCCCAAGGACAGCTCGGAAGTGTTCCGCGACAAGGTCGAAGCGCAACCCATGCCGGCCTCCGACGATCCGGCGCGCGTCTACCAGGGCGGCGCCTTCGTGGCGGCCGGCCCGTTCGGCGACGACTAAGACAACGCCTCACCGCCCGAGCCATGACAACAACCAGAGCGCCCCAGCCATGACAGCCGAACTGATTGTCGATGCGCGCAACGCCACGGGCGAAAGCCCGGTTTGGCACACAGCCGAACAGGCCCTGTACTGGGTAGACATTCCTGCCGCTCGCCTGCACCGCTGGTCAGCGGCCAGTGGCCAGACGCAGAGCTGGCTGGCCGAGGAAATGCTCGCCTGCATCGCCCTGCATCCGGCAGGCGGTTGGCTCGCCGGTATGCAGAGCGGCATCTTTCATCTGCTGCCTCAAGACGATGGCAGCCTGAAGGCCGAGCGTCTGGCGCAGGTCGAGCACGCCCGCCCGCACATGCGTTTCAACGATGGTCGCTGCGACCGCCAGGGCCGTTTCTGGGCCGGCAGCATGCTGCTGGATATGGCTGCCGGTGCCCCCGCCGGCGCGCTGTATCGCTACGACCGCCAGCTGCAGCAGGTGCTCGACGACCTCATCGTGCCCAACGGCCTGGCCTTCAGCCCCGATGGCCGCACGATGTATCTGTCCGACTCGCATCCCTCGGCGCAGGCCGTGTGGGCCTTCGATTACGACACCGACAGCGGCACGCCGCACAACCGTCGCCTGTTCATCGATATGCAGCAGCACCCAGGCCGCCCCGACGGCGCAGCGATGGATGTCGATGGCTGCTACTGGATCTGCGGCAACGATGCCGGCCTGGTGCACCGCTTCACACCGGATGGTCGCCTGGATCGTTCGCTGGCCGTACCGGTGAAGAAGCCCGCCATGTGCGCCTTCGGTGGCGCCAATCTGGACACCCTGTTCGTCACCTCGATCCGCCCCGGCGGCGACCTTACCGACCAGCCACTGGCCGGCGGCGTTTTCGCCCTCCAGGCCGGCGTGAGTGGTATCGAGGAGCCTGCCTTCACCCCCTGATCCGCTTCACCCCGGGCCATTCGCGGCACCGGCTGCAACGCTGCTTACCAACAACAACAAGACGGAGTTTCCGCATGAACCTCAAACGCAAGTTGCTTCTCGCCACACTTCCTTTAGCGCTCGGTCTGTCTTCCTTCGTACAGGCCGAGACGACCCTGAAGATTGCCGAAATCCATCCCGCCGGCTACCCGACCGTAGTGGCCATGGAGAACCTCGGCAAGAAACTGGAAGCCGCCACCCATGGTGAAATCAAGTCACGCATGTTCGCAGGCGGGGTACTGGGTTCCGAGAAGGAAGTGATCGAACAGACCCAGATCGGCGCCGTGCAGCTGACCCGCGTCAGCCTCGGTTCGGTCGGCCCGGTGGTACCTGCCACCAACGTCTTCAACATGCCGTTCGTGTTCCGCGACATCGACCATATGCGCAAGGTAGTCGACGGTGAGATCGGTCAGGAAATTCTCGACGCCATCACCAATTCCGACTTCAACATGGTCGGCCTGGCGTGGATGGAAGCCGGCAGCCGCAGCCTCTATACCAAGAAGCCGGTACGCAAGCTGGAAGACCTCAAGGGCATGAAGATCCGCGTGATCGGCAACCCCCTGTTCATCGACACGCTCAACGCCATGGGCGCCAATGGCATCGCCATGGACACCGGCGAGATCTTCAGCGCCCTGCAGAGCGGTGTGATCGACGGCGCCGAGAACAACTCGCCGACCCTGCTCGAGCACAACCACTTCCGTGCGGCCAAGTATTACACCCAGACCCATCACCTGATCCTCCCCGAGCCGCTGCTGATGTCCAAGACCACCTGGAACAAGCTCACCCCCGAGCAACAGGAGCGGGTCAGGAAGCTGGCCAAGGAAGCCCAGCTGGAAGAGCGCGACCTGTGGGTCGCCAAGGAAAAGGCCAGCGACGAGAAGCTCAAGGCTGAAGGCGTCGAGTTCATCGAAGTCGACACCAAGCCCTTCTACGACGCCACAGCCCCGGTCCGTGAGAAGTACGGCGCGCAGTTCGCCGAACTGATCCAGCGCATCGAAGCCGTTCAGTAATCCACGCGCAAGCGCGCGGCGCCGGCTCCCTGCCCGCGCCGCGCCACCGGTGAAGCCTCATGAAAAACCTGGTTCTGGGCGTCAATGACGTCATCTACCGCGCCTGTATCGCGACCGCCGGCCTGGCCATCGTGATCATGGCCCTGATCATCCCCTGGGGCGTGTTCAGCCGTTACGCACTGGGCCAGGGCCTCGGCTGGCCCGAGCCGATCGCCATCCTGCTGATGGTGCTGTTTACCTTCGTCGGCGCCGCTGCCAGCTACCGCGCCGGCGCGCACATGGCCGTACAGGTGCTGAGCGATCGCCTGCCCGACGTGGCACAACCCTTTCTCACCCTGTTCGTCCGCCTGGCCATGGGCGCCATCGCCCTGTTCATGCTGATCTGGGGCTACAAGCTGTGCGTCGCCACCTGGAACCAGTACCTCAGCACCCTGACCTGGATGCGTGTCGGCGTCAGCTATGCGCCGATTCCCCTGGGCGGCCTGATCACCCTGCTGTTCGTCATCGAGCAGCTGCTGTACGGCGACCAGCACAAGCGCCGGGTCGTCGACTACGAGAACTGCGAAGATTCCAAGGAGTCCGTGTAATGGATGCCGCCATCCTGTTGGGCAGCTTCATTGCCCTGATCCTGTTGCGCGTCCCGGTCGCCTATGCCCTCGGCCTGGCCACCCTGGTCGGTGCCTGGTACATCGACATCCCGCTGCACGCGGTGATGATCCAGATCGCCGGCGGCGTGAACAAATTCTCCCTGCTGGCCATCCCCTTCTTCGTCCTGGCCGGCGCGATCATGGCCGAAGGCGGCATGGCGCGGCGCCTGGTGGCCTTCGCCGGGGTGCTGGTGGGCTTCGTCCGCGGCGGCCTGTCGCTGGTCAATATCACTGCCTCGACCTTCTTCGGCGCCATCTCCGGCTCCTCCCTGGCCGACACCGCCTCGGTCGGCTCGGTGCTGATCCCGGAGATGGAGAAAAAGGGCTATCCGCGCGAATTTTCCACCGCCGTGACCGTCTCCGGCTCGGTGCAGGCGCTGCTCACCCCGCCCAGCCACAACTCGGTGATCTACTCGCTGGCTGCCGGCGGCACGGTGTCGATCGCCGCGCTGTTCGTCGCCGGCATCGGTCCGGGCCTGCTGCTGAGCTTCAGCATGGCCACGCTGTGCCTGCTGTTCGCGCGCAAGCGCAACTACCCCAAGGGCGAGGTGATTCCGCTGCGCCAGGCGCTGAAGATTTGCGTCGAGGCGCTGTGGGGCCTGATGACCATGGTGATCATCCTCGGCGGCATCCTCAGTGGCGTGTTCACCGCCACCGAGTCGGCCGCCGTGGCCGTGGTCTGGGCCTTCTTCGTCACCATGTTCATCTACCGCGACTACAAGTGGAGTGAACTGCCGAAGATGCTGCACCGCACGGTGCGCACCCTGTCGATCGTGATGATCCTCATCGCCTTCGCCGCCAGCTTCGGCTACATCATGACCCTGATGCAGATTCCGTCGAAGATCACCACGGCCTTCCTGACCCTGTCGGACAACCGTTACGTGATCCTCATGTGCGTCAACTTCATGCTGCTGATGCTGGGCACGCTGATGGACATGGCGCCGCTGATCCTGATCCTCACCCCGATCCTGCTGCCGGTGGTGACCTCCTTCGGCGTCGATCCGGTGCATTTCGGCATGATCATGCTGGTCAACCTGGGTATCGGTCTGATCACGCCACCCGTCGGTGCGGTACTCTTCGTCGGCGCCGCCATCGGCAAGGTCAGCATCGAGAACACGGTCAAGGCGCTGCTGCCCTTCTACGTCGCGCTGTTCGCCGTGCTGATGGCGGTCACCTATATCCCAGCCATCTCGCTATGGCTGCCGAGCGTGGTGCTGTAACGGCCAGTTCGTCACCGAGATACCCCGAGCCGCCTTCTGGCGGCTCCGCTTTGCAAGGACACCTCGCCCCGCCATGTCAGCAACCCCGTTCCCCCGGCATATCGCCGCGCTGATCCTCGCCACCCTGGCCTGCTCCTTCGCCGGCAACCATATCGCCGCACGCATCGCCTTCGATCATGAGGCTGGTCTGCTGCTGGCGATTCTCTGCCGTTCCGGAGTGACCCTGCTGGTTCTCGCCGCCCTGGTACTGTGGCAGCGCGACTCGCTGCGTCTGAGCCGCGCCACCTGGGGCTGGCAGCTGGTGCTGGGACTGCTGATCGCGGTGCAGAGCTTCTGCATCTACTCGGCGGTGGCGCGCATTCCGGTGGGCCTGGCGCTGCTGGTGGTGAACCTCTCGCCGATCCTTCTGGCGCTGCTCACCTGGGCACTCGGCGGCCCGGCACCGACCCGCCGCGCGGCACTGATCATGGGCGTGATCCTGTTCGGCCTGGTGCTGGTACTGGACGTACCGGCGCGCCTGGCCGGCCCGGGCGTCATCGACGAAGGCTGGGTCGAAGGCGTGCTGTTCAGCCTGACGGCGGCGGCGGTATTCGCCGTGGCCCTGTGGATCACCGAGCATCGCCTGTCAGCCATGCCCGGACGAGTGCGCAGCATGCTGACCATGGCGGTGGTGTTCAGCGCCTCGGCCCTGGCCGGCGCCAGCGGTGCGCTGCCCGGCGGCCTCGGCCTGCCCAACGCCCTGGCCGGCTGGCTTGCCCTGGCGGTGCTGGTGCTGCTCTATGGCACTGCCTTCTCGCTGCTGTTCATACTCATGCCGCGCCTGGACATCGCGCGCAATGCGCCGGTGATGAACATGGAACCGGTGGCCGGCATGCTGTTCGGCTGGTTGATCCTCGGCCAGTTGCTCGGCGCGCTGCAGGTAGTCGGCGGGATGATCGTGGTCGGCGGCATCATCGCCCTGGCCTACCGCCGCTAAGGTGTCGTGGGGCCGAGGTTGTGCGCACCGAGAACTCCGCACTCAGGCTGGTGCGCACGGCACACCCTACGGCCGTCGGCGCCCGAGGCCATGGGCCCTCAGCCGTGCAGCGCCTCGGCTTCGGCGGCCTCGTGCGCCTGGCGCAGACGCTCGCGGCTGTTGGTCAGGTGCAGGCGCATGGCAGCGCGTGCCGCCTCGGCATCCTGGCGCGCGATGGCTTCGAAGATCTGCTCGTGCTCGCGCTCCAGCCGCGCCATGTAATGGGTCTGATCGTCACGCGCCAGGCTGGCGGAATTGACCCGGGTACGCGGGATGATGCTGGTACCCAGGTGGCTGAGGATATCGGTGAAGTAACGGTTGCCGGTGGCCTCGGCGATGCGCAGGTGGAACTGGAAGTCCGAGGACACCGCATCGCTGGCATGCGCAGCGCTCTCGTTGATCGCGTCCAGCGCCTCGCGAATGGCTTTGAGCTGCGCATCGCTGCGGCGCTGCGCCGCCATGCCGGCGGACTCCACTTCCAGGCTGATGCGCAATTCGAGAATCGCCAGTATGTCGCGCAGGGTGACGATGGTCGCCGGGTCGATGCGAAAACCGCTGGCGCTGGGCGTGTCGAGTACGAAGGTGCCGATGCCGTGGCGGGTTTCCACCAGCCCGGCCGCCTGCAGCCGCGACAGCGCCTCACGCACCACGGTGCGGCTGACGCCCTGTTCTTCCATGATCGCCGACTCGGTCGGCAGCTTCTCACCGCGCTTGATATGCCCATCGCGAATGCGTTGCGACAGCTCGGCCACCAGCTCCTGGGCCAGACTGCGGTGCTTGCGACGAGCACGGGGTTGAGCGTTCTGCATTTCCATGGTGGACGACTTCTCGACTGGAGGCTTTGCCGTAATGATAGCCCAGCAGTTGTACGATGACACTATGAATTCCCGACATCAACCGCCTCAGGAACGCCAAATGCCTACGACTCTGCTGACCCTGCGCGATAGCCTGACACAATTGACCCTCGCCCCGGAACTGGGCGCAAGTCTGGTCAACTGGGTGCGTCTGAGCGATGGTCGAGCACTGCTTCGGCATAGCGACGAACAGGCGCTAGCCACCGCCAATCCCAGGCGCCTGGCCTGCTACCCGCTCCTGCCCTGGTCCAATCGCATCGGCGGCGGCGGCTTCGCTACGCCTGCCGGCTGGCAGTCTCTGAGCGCCAATACCGACCATGAGCCTCTGCCGATTCATGGCAGCGCCTGGCAGCAGCCCTGGCAAGTGGTCGACGTGACATCCGACAGCGCAAGCCTGCAACTCGATAGCCACATGCCCTTCCCCTACCGCGCCACACTGCAGGTTGGTTTGGCGAACGGCTGCCTGCACCTGAGCCTGCACGCCACCCACCTGGGCCAGCAGCCCACCTGGTATGGCCTCGGCCTGCATCCTTATCTGCCGCGTACGACGCATACCCGCGTGCAAGCCAAAGCTGACGGCGTCTGGTTATGTGGCGAAGACAAACTTTCCAGTCACTGGGTCGAATTACCCGAGGCCTGGAACTTCGCCGAACCGAGATTGTTGCCGCAGCAACTTGTCGACAATGCCTTCAGCCATTGGCCGGGCGACGCTCGCATCATTCAGACGGACGCCGGTTATCAACTTGTCTGCCATGCGCACGGCGCCGATGTATTTCTATTGTTCTGCCCGCAGGGGCAGAACTTCTTCTGTTTCGAACCGGTCACCCACCCGGTCAACGCGCATCATCTGCCGCAGCGCCCGGGGCTGCAGTTGCTGGCCCCGGGGCAAACTTGCCGGTTGCATTTCAGCCTGCAATATCAGGCGCTGGCGGGCTGATCACTGGACATCCGCAAGGCGTTGGCGATAATACGCGCCGGTTGCACCGTGCAACTTTTTCCATAAGAAAGTTACAGATAGATAACTAGCCGACGTGAACGGAAAAGGATGCGAAGCCTGAAACTTTGCCGCCTTTACTCCCGCTTCCAACAGGCGCCTCCCGATCGATTCCTGACCGCAGCAGTGAAAGCAGGCTTTTCACGTGTCGTGTGGGTCGATCACAACCTACAGGTATAACTCGTGACGAAAGACGAACTGCGCGCCGAACTCGAGCGCCAGGCGCAGCGTTACAAGGATGTATACGGCGGTGAAGTCATCACCTATGCCGCTCAACCGGACCCTGACCGCAAACCCTGGCGCAAGAGACCCAGCCTGCTCGACCAGGCCTTCGAGAAAGAGATCGAGAAAATCGAGAAGGAACGCCAGGAAAGGAAGGAAGCGGCCGGCGAATACGAATGACGCCCTGAGCGTGCCCTGCAGCCGCACAACCTGCGGCCACAGTATCGCCTAGGTTCTGTACTAAAGTAGTCGAGCGAAGGTCAGGCGATACCGATGGCGGCCCCGCAAAAAACAGGTGAAGAACGGACTGGGCTCGCACTCGAGTTTACGAGCTGTAAATGAGCATTCCGAACCTGTTTTTAACGAAGCATCACCGAGCGCAGGCACTTTCCGTACAGAACCTAGCGTTTTCTGCCACCCATCAGCGACCCCATCAGCCCTCGCACCAGTTGCCGGCCAAGCTGGTTGGCCGCCTGGCGCAAGGCGCTTTTCATCGCGCCGCCGAGCAAATCGCCGGCCATCTGGCCCAGACCCGACTCCTGCGCTGCGGCCCTGGTCTTCGTACTCGCCTGTGCGGGTGCCTCGGCGGACGCCTGGCTGGCGCGGGCGGTAAGCAGTTCGTAGGCCGACTCGCGGTCGACGGGCTTGTCATAGCGCCCGGCAAGCGATGACTGGCGCACCAGCAGCGCACGCTCGGCCTCGCTCAGCGGGCCGATGCGCGACTGCGGCGGTGCGATGGCCACGCGCTGAACCATCGCCGGCGTACCCTTGTCTTCCAGGGTGCCGACCAGAGCCTCACCTATGCCCAACTCCGTGAGCACGTTCAAGGTGTTGAACGCAGGATTGGGGCGAAATCCGTCGGCCACGGCACGCAGGGCCTTCTGCTCCTTGGCCGTGAACGCGCGCAGGCCATGCTGGATGCGCAACCCCAGCTGGGCCAGCACATCGTCCGGCAAATCGCCTGGCGACTGGGTGACGAAATACACCCCGACGCCCTTGGAGCGGATCAACCGCACCACCTGTTCCAGACGCTCCTGCAGGGCCTTGGGCGTGCCCTGAAAAAGCAGGTGCGCCTCATCGAAAAACAGCGCCAGCAGCGGTTTGTCGGCGTCGCCACGCTCCGGCAACTGCTCGAACAGCTCGGCCAGCAGCCATAGCAGAAAGGTCGCGTAGACCTTCGGTGCCTCGTGCACCAGGCGGCTGGCGTCGAGCAGATGAATCCGCCCACGGCCGTCGCGATCCGGATACAGCAGATCTTCCAGTTGCAGCGCCGGCTCGCCGAACAGCGCCTCGGCGCCCTGCTGTTCCAGGCCGGCCAGGCGGCGCAGCAGTGCCTGGGCCGAGGTGCTGGTGAACAGCGCACTGTCCTCGCCGAGCACCTGCGGGTTGTCCTTCAGGTAGCCGAGCAGCGCCTTGAGGTCCTTCAGATCGAGCAGCAGCAGGCCCTCGCGATCGGCCACCTTGAACGCAGCATAGAGCGCGGCCTGCTGACTGTCGGTCAATTCGAGCAGTGCGCCAAGCAGCAGCGGCCCCATCTCGCTGAGCGTGGTGCGCAAAGGGTGGCCGCTGCGGCCATGCACGTCCCACAGGGTCACCGGGTACGCCTGCGCCTGGTAATCGAGCCAGGGCATGCTGGCGATGCGTTCGGCGATCTTGCCCTGCGGCGCACCGGCAGCGCCGAGGCCGCACAGATCGCCTTTGACATCGGCAGCGAACACCGCCACCCCGGCATCGCTGAAGCTTTCAATCAAGCGTTGCAGGGTCACCGTCTTGCCGGTGCCGGTGGCGCCCGCAACAAGGCTGTGGCGATTGCCCATACGCAGCGGCTGCCCCACCGCCTGCCCATCACTGCCCGCACCCAATACCAACTGCGCATTCAAAGACATCTGCCATCCCCTGGAAGCTCTATCGTGGCCAAGCGCGTCAAGCGCAGCCGTGCCCCACAAGACTGGTTGCAGCGCCGTGCGGACGCAAGATCGCATGAGCAAAAACCTGCAGCCACACAGCCCGATTGCGCCCGCGCTGAAGGCGGCCGTCTCGCGGGTATCGGCGCGAAGGTGCGCGGATGCGCAGCAGCAGGCCATGAAAAAGGCGCCGTAGCGCCCTTGGTGGTCAATCCTGCTCGGGCTTCGGCGCCTGCTCCTGCAGTTGCCGCCACAGCTCGGCCGCCTCGGCGAACTCGGTGCCGTCCTCGTCGCTGAGCGCATCAGGGTCGTAACGCCGCACGCAGCCCTCGCCCAGGGTCGGCGGCGCCTTGGAGGTCGCCTTGTCCAGTGGATCGCTCATCGCTTCCATCCTCAACCGATGCTCAGTTCGCCCTGCTCGTGCTGGGCGAACTCCTTGACCGCGCGCAGCACGTCGCAGCGGCTGATCTGCCCGACCAGACGCCCGTGCTCGGTCACCGGCAAACGCCGGCGCCGGCCACGCAGGAAGCGCTCGGACAGCTCGATGATGTCGGCCTCGGGCGTCACCGTCTCCACCTCGGTGGTCATGTACGTGCTGACCGTCCCGCCGGTCGCCTCGTAATACGCCCCGGAGAGAATGCCACGCAAGCAGTCGCCCTCCGATAGCAGGCCGATCAGGTGGCCCTGGGAGTCGACCACCGGAGCACCGGAAATTCGGTGTTCCAGCAGCCGGTTGATGGCGGTGAACAGATCGGTATCCGATCTGAAGGTCACCAGATGGCGAGTCATGTAGTCGCGCACCTTGATGGACTTGAGCATGGCCGTTCTCCTCTGACGTGCATCAGGCCGGCCACGCAGCAAGATCAGTCGAACACCACCGTCTTGTTGTCGTGCACCAGCACTCGGTCTTCCAAGTGATAGCGTAGCCCACGCGCCAGCACCATCTTCTCCACGTCCTTGCCCAGGCGCACCATTTCCTCGATATCGTCGCGATGGGTCACGCGCACCACGTCCTGTTCGATGATCGGTCCTGCATCCAGTTCTTCGGTAACGTAATGAGATGTTGCACCGATCAGCTTCACGCCACGCAGCGAGGCCTGGTGATAGGGCTTGGCGCCCACGAAGGACGGCAGGAAGCTGTGATGGATGTTGATCACGCGCTGGGCGAACTCGGCGCACAGCGCTGGCGGCAGGATCTGCATGTAGCGCGCCAGGACGATGACGTCGGCGCGATGCTCCTTGACCAGACGCTCCACCTCGGCAAAGGCCGGCGCCTTGTCCCGGGGGTCCACCGGCACGTGGAAGTACGGAATGCCGTGCCACTCGACCATGCTGCGCAGGTCGTCATGGTTGGCGATCACGCAGGGAATCTCGCAATCGAGTTCGTTGCTGTGCCAGCGGTGCAGCAGATCGGCCAGGCAGTGCGACTCGCGGCTGGCCATCAGCACCACGCGCTTCTTTTGCGCCGAGTCGGTGATGCGCCACTCCATGGAAAACTCGCGGGCGATCGGCGAGAAGGCCTGCTTGAACCCATCCAGGTCGAACGGCAGGGAATCGGCACGAATTTCGTGACGCATGAAGAACCAGCCACTCTGCGTATCGGAGTGGTGGCTGGCTTCGGTAATCCAGCCGTTATAGGTGGCGAGAAAATTACTGACTTTGGCAACGATGCCGACGCGGTCGGGGCAGGAAATCACCAATCTGAACGTGCGCATAACTAAAATCCCAATGGCGGCGCATAAAGCCGGGCATTGTAACGATACCCCGGCAAAACTGCAGTAGGCCCTGACCACAGACGCGCGGCGCGAGCGGATGGATAATGCACTATTGCAGCGCACAGGAAACTTCCCGGGCTATTTGCAATACTCGATTTATTCAGCTGTGATGACACAAAGGGTTGCACTGCGCTGCAGTAATTTCATGGCTCGCTGTTTACTTGTTTTTAGGGCCTGACTATTATTGGAGCACTGTTCACTGTCACAGACTTATTCACGCCAAGGTAATGCCCATGTCGCTGATCAACGAATACCGCGCCACCGAAGAAGCCATCAAGGAACTGCAAGAGCGCCTGAAGAACCTGTCGCAAGACGACAAACTGAAAAAAGAACTGGAATTCGAAGGCAAGCTGCGCACCCTGATGGGCGAATATCAGAAGTCGCTGCGCGACATCATTGCCCTGCTCGATCCCGAAGCCAAGTCCGCCAAGGGCGCTCGTGCCGCCAAGCCTGCCGCGACCAAGCGCGCACGCAAGGTCAAGCAGTACAAGAACCCGCACAGCGGCGAAGTGATCGAAACCAAAGGCGGCAATCACAAGACGCTGAAAGAGTGGAAAGCCAAGTGGGGCGCCGACGTCGTAGAAGGCTGGGCCACGCTGCTGGGCTAATTCCAGAGTGACACAGCAAAAACGCCAGCCCTGCTGGCGTTTTTTATTGCCGATATTTTTCTCCTGCCCTGGGTAAAAACAGCTTTGGGCAATTCCCGGCGCCACGCCATGCCCGCGTTCAAGTTGGGAAGTTCTGAAAAGCCCCGTCACCGTCACTCCCGAATCGGCACCAAGGTGCCATCTGGACGGAAAGGCAATCCCTTTCAGAGTGTCTAGGCCGGCACATCGGGTTGGCGATTGCAGCAATAATGCCGAGTCGGCGAAAAGTTCCCGCCTTTTACACTTTTCTTACGAATCCCTGTTTTGCAAAAGTCCCTTGGCATAGCGCGGGTATTTCTTCTGCGCACTCAGATGCCGGAGGGGCCGATGGAAAAACGCGCCTGCACTTGTTCTGCATACGCCCGCCACTGCTGCAGAAGTTGCAGTTGCTCCGGCCTGTCGCAGCCACGGCACAACTGCTCGAGTGCTGCATGAAATTGCGCCAGCGTATTGGGCGCGCCGAACTGCGGATCGCTCAGCCGTTGACGGCAGAAATCCGTCCAGCGCTGACGTTCGGCGGTTGAAAGGCTGTCGGGAAAGTTGCGCGCGCGATAACGGAACAGCAACTCCGGTAGTCGCGCATCGTCGAACGGCCATTGATCCTTGGCCAATGCCTGCGGTTGCGCACTGCGCACCTGCTCGCACAAGCGCCGATCACGATCGCCGATAAAGCCGTCGTAGAGCTGCTGCTCCGGGTCGCTGCTACCCTCGAAGGATTCTTCGCGGTAGACGGCAGGAAGCTTGTCCTGCCAAAGCGCCTGCGTATTCTTCAGCACCTCGGCGTTACGCTCGCAAATCGACCAGTCCAGCTGCAGGCGCTGCCTATCCGGCTCGCGCAGCACCGACAAGGGCGCCACCACCGGACAGCGGTTGATATGCAGCAACTTCAACGGCACCGGCATCTCTCCTTCGGCAAGTTCCTCACGGCGCGTGTAGAGACGGCTGCGCAGGGTGTCAGCATCCAGCTCCAGCAGGGGCGCCGGATCGGCCTGCAGGTCGCAGACGATCAGGGCGTTGCGATTGCGCGGGTGCCAGGCCAGCGGCAATACGGGCGCCAGGTAGTGGCGCGCCGCGGAGAAGCGTCCGGAAACGTGCAGCACAGGCTGCAACAGGCGAATCTGATCCATCACCCGCTGCTTGCTGCGCAGCTGATAGAGAAAGTCGTAGAGCCTTGGCTGCCGCTCACGCAGCAGGCGCGCCAGGCCGATGGTGGCACGCACGTCGGACAGCGCGTCGTGCGCCTGGCCGTGATCGATGCCGTTGGCCTGGGTCAGCCGCTCCAGCTTGAGCGACACGCGCCCGTCCTCTTCGGGCCAGGCGATGCCCTCGGGGCGCAGCGCATAGGCGGTACGCACCAGATCGATCAGGTCCCAGCGGCTGTTGCCGCCCTGCCATTCGCGCGCATAGGGGTCGAAGAAGTTGCGATAGAGGCTGTAACGCGTGACCTCGTCATCGAAGCGCAGGCTGTTGTAGCCGGCGCCGCAGGTGCCGGGAGCCGAAAGTTCGGCGTGCACGCGGGTCATGAACTCGCCCTCGTCCAGCCCCAGCTGCAGCAGGCGCTGCGGGTCGATGCCGGTCACCAGGCAGGCAGCCGGGTGCGGCAGGATGTCGTCGCCGGGCCGGCAGTAGAGGTTCAGGGGCTCGCCGATCTCGTTGAGCGCCTCGTCGGTGCGGATGCCCGCCACCTGCAGCGGACGATCGCAACGCGGATTGATGCCGGTGGTCTCGTAGTCGTACCAGAAGATGCTGGAAGTCATTGGCGGTTCCGTACCCAACGCAGAATTGCCGGCAGTCTATCATTCACCTCCAGGCTCACCGCCGCCGGCCAAAGCATGAACCAGCGCACAGCTGCCACACGAGCGGACGCGCTGCACTTGTGGGGCAAACGCCCCAGCCACTAGCATGAAAGCCCCACCCCTCCACTCTGTGTACAAGGATGCAATCATGAGTGACGCGATCACCCCCAACCCCTACGCTGCGCCCGCCAGCAACCTGCAGCAGCCGTCGCCTGATCATGCGCCGAGCATCGAAGAGGCCCTGGCGCGTGGTTACGATTTCAGCATCGGCGCACTGCTGAGCGAGTCCTGGAGCAAGGTCAAGGGCACCAAGGGCATCATCATCGGCGGCTTCCTGGTGTTCTACGTGGTGCTGCTGGCCGCCTCCTTCATCCTCGGCGGCGTGCTCGGCATCTTCGGCGCCCTGAGCGACAACCTGTTCATGGTCTTCGTCGGCGAGATCCTGATTTCGCTGCTGGCCTCGGCACTGGCCTACCCCTTCATGGCCGGCATCAACATGGTCGGCATCCGCCGCGCCGCCGACCAGCCGCTGAGCTTCAACGAGATCTTCAGCCACTTCGGCCGCACCGTGCCGCTGATCATCACCGCCGTGGTGATGATGCTGCTGATCTATCTCGGCTTGATCCTGCTGCTGATCCCCGGCATCTACCTGGGCGTGGCCTATCTGCTGGCCATCCCGCTGGTGGTCGAGCGCGGCCTGTCGCCCTGGCAGGCGCTGGAAGCCTCGCGCAAGGCCATCACCCAGCACTGGTTCAAGGTCTTCGGCCTGTTCATCGTGCTCGGCCTGATCGTCATCGTCAGCGCCCTGCCGCTGGGCATCGGCCTGGTGTGGAGCATTCCGCTGATGGTCGTGGCCATGGGCGTGCTGTATCGCACCATCTTCGGCGTGCTGCCAGCCACTCGATAAACCGACGTCACCTTCGGGCCGGTGCACCGGCCCGGTTGCGTTCGAGGCCCGCTGCTCGCTAGCATCGGGCTTTCCTTGATGCAGTCCGCCGATGCCCTCACGCTCAAGCGCAAGCCTTCCGCCCACCCAGCCCCCTCTGGACACCCGCTATCAGGTCGAAACGCCGGAAGGCATCGATCTGCATCTGCGGCCGGCCGGGCTGGTGCCGCGCGCCCTGGCGTTCGCCATCGACCTGGCCATCCGCGGCCTGATCCTCATCCTGATGTTCATCGTCCTCGGCCTGCTCGGTCAGTTCGGCATGGGCCTGGGCACCATCCTGCTGTTTCTCGTGACCTGGTGGTACATGGTGCTGTTCGAGGTACTCAACCAGGGTCGCTCCCCCGGCAAGCAGATGCTCGGCCTGCGCGTGGTGCACGATGACGGCACGCCCATCGGCTGGGCTGCCTCGCTGACCCGCAACCTGCTGCGCTTCGTCGATATCCTGCCGTTCGGCTACACCCTGGGCATCATCAGTTGCCTGAACCATCCGGCGTTCAAGCGCCTCGGCGATATCGCCGCCGGCACGCTGGTGGTCTATCGCGACGCGCCGCTGAGCAAACCGCAGCTGGCCGAGGCCGAACCTCTGCCAGCCCCCTTCCCGCTCAGCCTGGACGAGCAACGCGCCATCCTCGGTTTCGCCGAGCGCGGCGGCCAGCTGTCCGCCGCCCGCAGAGCGGAACTGGCGGCGCTGCTGGCCGAGCCGCTGCAGGTGCCTGCCGAACAGGCCGAGCCGCGCCTCAATGGCATCGCCCGTGGCCTGCTGGGGAACGCGCCATGAAGCAGAGCCTGTTCGAAAGTCGCCATCAGCCGGATTGGGATGCCTTCAACGGCCAGCTCGACGCGCTCGAGCGCGGCAAGGCCGATGCGCAGACCTGTCAGAGTTTCGCCGCCCGCTACCGCCAGCTCTGTCAGCATCTGGCCCTGGCCCAGGCGCGCGGCTACAGCAGCCACCTGATCGATCAGCTGCAGCAACTGGCAATGCGCGGCCACCAGCAGTTCTATCGCCACCACAGCCACCTCGGCGCGCAGATGATCCGCTTCCTGCTAGGCGGATTCCCACGCCTGGTACGCAGCGAATGGCGCAGCGTCTGCGTCGCCAGCCTGCTGTTCTTCGGCAGCCTGGCCCTGATGGGGCTGCTGACCTACCTCTATCCCGAACTGATCTTCAGCCTGGTCAGCCCCGATCAGGTCAGCGAGATGGAGCGCATGTACGATCCCGACGCGCGCCGCCTCGGCCGCTTCAGCGAACGAGGCTCCGGTGATGACTGGGTGATGTTCGGCTTCTACATCATGAACAACATCGGCATCGCCTTTCAGACCTTCGCCAGCGGCCTGCTGCTGGGCCTTGGCAGCCTGTTCTTCCTGCTGTTCAACGGCCTGATGATCGGCGCGGTGGCGGGCCACCTGACACGCATCGGTTACGGCGAGCCGTTCTGGTCCTTCGTCATCGGTCATGGTGCCTTCGAGCTGACCGCCATCGCCCTGGCCGGCGCGGCTGGGTTCAAGCTCGGCTGGGCGCTGCTCGCCCCCGGCCGCCTGCCCCGCGGCGAGGCCTTGCGCCTGGCTGCAGGCAAGGCGATACAGTTGGTAGCCGGGGTGATCCTGTTCCTGCTGCTGGCCGCCTTCATCGAAGCGTTCTGGTCATCCACCACCTTCGCCAGCCCGCACATCAAGTACATCGTCGGCGCCGGGCTCTGGGCGCTGGTTCTGAGTTATCTGCTGCTGGCCGGGCGGAGGCAGCATGCGCCTGACTGAAGCCAGCGTGGCCATCCGCCCGCGCAGCGCCTGGGAAGCCATCGACCTCGGCGTGCTGCTCGCCCGTCGTCACGCCGGCCTGCTGATGGCCAGCTGGGCGCTGGTTACCCTGCCGCTGTTCGCCCTGCTCTGCACCTTGCTCTGGCAGTATCCGGGCTGGGCCATCTTCCTGTTCTGGTGGCTCAAACCCGCCTATGAACGGCTGCCGCTGTACATCCTGTCGCAGGCGCTGTTCGGCAATACGCCCTCGCTGAAACAATCGCTGCGCGCACTGCCGAAACTGCTGTGGCCACAGTTGCTGGCCAGCCTGACCTGGCGCCGTCTGAGCCCGACACGCAGCTTCGATCTGCCCGTGCTGCAGCTCGAAGGCCTGTCCGGCCAGGCGCGTAGCCAGCGCCTGGTGGTGCTCGGCCAGCGTGACAGCGGCGCCGCCACCTGGCTGACGCTGGTCGGCGTGCACCTGGAAATGGCCCTGTGGATGGGCCTTGTCGCCCTGTTCTATCTGATGCTGCCGCAGCAGGTGGAGCTGGACTGGACCTGGGAAAGCCTGATCGCCGCCAGCAGCGGTCAGTGGCTATGGCTGGAGCACCTGTCCAACCTGCTCTACGTGCTGCTGCTGATCCTCTGGGAACCGGTCTACATCGCTTGCGGTTTCACCCTCTATCTCAATCGCCGTACCGCCCTGGAGGCCTGGGATATCGAGCTGACCTTCCGCCGCCTGCGCCAGCGCCTGACCGGCAGCGCCTACGCCCTGCTGCTCGGTTGCGCCGTGCTGCTGGCGCAGCTGCCAGGCGATGCCTGGGCTGACACGCCGCCGATCGTCAGCGAAGAGGTTGAGCAGACCGACGCGCAAGGACCCGACGCCCCGCGCCTGCTCAAGCAGCCGCTGACCAGCCAGGCCGCGCGCGCCAGCATCGAGGCGCTGCTCGACGAGCCGCCCTTCCAGCACCGCGAAACCGTCACCCGCTGGCGCCTGGGCGAAGAAAAACCGGCCGAGGAACCCAAGCCGGAAGATGTCGAAGCCTTCCTCGAGATGCTCAGGAACCTGCTCAAGCTGGGCGAATGGTGGAAGAGCCTGGATGTCGTTGCGCAAATCTTCGAAGTGCTGCTGTGGGCAGCGCTGGCCACGCTGCTGGCCTTCGTTGTATGGCGCTATCGCCAATGGCTGCAAGTCTTTGGCGAACGCATCGGCCTGCCGACACGGCGCCGGCCAGTGGCACCGCAACAACTCTTTGGCCTCGAACTGGCCCCGGAAACCCTGCCCGATGACGTCGCCAGCGAAGCCGAGCGGCTCTGGGCCGAACAACCGCGCGCTGCGCTCGGCCTGCTCTACCGTGCCCTGCTCAGCCGCCTGCTGCACGAACACCGTCTACCCCTGAAGCAGTCGCATACCGAAGGGGAAGTGCTGCACCTGGTCGCAGGCCTCGGGCAGCAGAACCTGGAGGACTACAGTCGCCTGCTCACCGGCCACTGGCAGGCCCTGGCCTATGGTCATCGCCTGCCCGCCGAGTCGCTGCGTAAGGGCCTGTGCCAGGGCTGGCGCAGCCTGTTCGGCCAGGAGCGTGCGGCATGAGTCGGCGCGCGGGATTCATCCTCGCCATGGCCCTGCTGTTGGCGGTTGGGCTGATCGCCAGTTCCGTACTGGGCAAACTCGAACCTTACGAAGACGTGATTGAGCACGGCCCTGCCCCCGAGGTTGCCAGCAGCCCCTACCTGGCCGCTGAACATTTCCTGCGCAAGCAGGGCATCGCCGCACGCCGCGCCGAAGGTCTGGACGTGCTCGACGGCCTGCCCAGCGAGGGCCAGACCCTGATGCTGCTGGCCGACCGTGGCAACATGACGCCGCGCCAGGTCGAGCGCGTACTGCAATGGACGGCCAATGGCGGCCACCTGCTGTTCATCGCCGAACGCCTGTGGGACGAAGAGGAAGGCAAGAGCGGCGACCTGCTGCTCGACCTGCTCGGCATCCAGCAGTACATGAGCGACGAACTGGACGAGGAAGAGGCCAGCGAGACGGAAGCGGAGCACACCCAAGGCGAAGAGCGCGAGGCCTACCCGCAACTCACCAAGCTCTACCTGGAGAACGAGCAGGCGCCGGCCTATATCGCCTTCGACACCGACTTCCACCTGTACGACGCGCAGAACCGTGCCCACGCCTGGGCCAACAGCGAGGCCGCCACGCACCTGCTGCAGCTCTATCACGGCGACGGCCTGATCACCGTACTGAGCGATCCGTGGATCTGGCAGAACCGCAACATCGACGAGTACGACCATGCCTGGCTGCTCTGGTACCTGAGCCAGGACAGCGCCGTGACCCTGCTCTACCACGCCGACAGCGATGGCCTGGCGCGCCTGCTGCTGCGCCATTTCCCGCTGGCCTTGCTGGTGCTGGCCCTGCTGATCATCGCCAGCCTGTGGCACCTCGGCATGCGCCACGGCCCGCTGCAGGCGCCGGCCAGCCGAGCACGGCGTCAGCTCGAAGAACACCTGCGCGGCAGCGCCGACTTCCTCCTGCGGCGCAGTGGCCAGCACAGTCTGCTCAAGGGCCTGCAACAGGACATCAACCGCCGTGCGCGGCGCCGCTACCCCGGCTTCGAGAAGCTCGCGGTCGCCGATCAATGGCAGGTGCTCGGTCGCCTGACCCGCCTGCCCGCCAAGGACATCAGCCAGGCCATGCGCCCATTGCCGCCGCAACGCCTGTCCGCCAGTGACTTCACCCGCCAGGTCGCCCACCTGCAAACCCTCAGGAATGCCCTATGAGCGAAATCCCCGAGAACGACAACCTGCCGGTGCAGGAAACCCCGAGCGCCGCGCCGAGCAACCCGCAGGCGCAGCAACGCCAGCGCGCCAGCCAGCTGGCCCAGGCCCTGTGCGCCGAGCTGCGCAAGGCCGTGATCGGCCAGAGCGCGGTGATCGATGACGTGCTCACCGCCTTGCTCGGCGGTGGCCACGTGCTGGTCGAGGGCGTACCGGGCCTGGGCAAGACCCTCCTGGTGCGCGCCCTGGCACGTTGCTTCGGCGGCGAGTTCGCGCGCATCCAGTTCACCCCGGACCTGATGCCCAGCGATGTCACCGGCCATGCCGTGTACGACATGCAGAGCGAGCAGTTCAAGCTGCGCAAGGGCCCGGTATTCACCAACCTGCTGCTGGCCGACGAGATCAACCGTGCGCCGGCCAAGACCCAGGCCGCGCTGCTGGAAGTGATGCAGGAGCGCCAGGTAACCCTGGAAGGGCGCGCCCTGCCGGTGCAATTGCCGTTCATGGTGCTGGCGACCATGAACCCGATCGAGCAGGAAGGCACCTATCCGCTGCCGGAAGCGGAGCTGGACCGCTTCATGCTAAAGCTGCGCATGGATTATCCGCAGCAGGACGAAGAATTGAACATGGTGCGCCAGGTGACCCGTTCGGCCAAGGCCGACATGCTCGAAGTCAGCCCGCTGCGCACCCTGCTGCAGGCCAAGGACGTGCTGGCACTGCAGAAGATCGCCAGCGACCTGCCACTGGACGACCAGGTGCTCGATTACGCCGTACGCCTGGCCCGTGCCACCCGCAGCTGGCCGGGTCTGGCCATGGGCGCCGGACCGCGCGCCTCCATCGCCCTGGTGCGCGGTGCCCGTGCGCGCGCGCTGCTGCGTGGCGGCGACTTCGTCCTGCCGGATGACATCAAGAGCTGCGCCCTGGCCGTGCTGCGCCATCGCGTACGTCTGGCGCCGGAGCTGGACATCGAGGGTCTGTCGGTGGATCAGGTGCTGCAGCAGCTGCTCGATCAGGTGCCGGCACCGCGCCTATGAAACCTTCGCGCCTGCTCCTCGGGCTGCTCGGCGGCCTGTTCGCCGCTGCCGTGCTGCTCGGCGCTCTGCCCCTGCTCGGTATTCGCCTGGCAGGCAGCCTGATGCCGTTGGCCTGGGGGCTGTTGCTGGCACTGCTGCTGGTGGCAACGGTGGATGCCCTATGGTTGCGCCGCCTGCCCTCGCCACGCATCGAACGCACCCTGCCCGGCAACCTGCCGCTGGGCCGCTGGAGCGAGGTGCAGCTGAGCGCGCATCATGAATACAGCCAGGCGCTGGATATCGAAGTGTTCGACCATGTGCCGGAAGGCATGGAATTCGAGCACATGCCGCAGCATGTCGCGCTACGCCCCGGCCAGCAGACGCGCATCAGCTATCGCCTCAAACCGCTGGTACGCGGACATTTTCTCTTCGATCACTGCGAACTGCTGCTGCCCAGCCCACTGCGCCTGTGGCAGGCCAGGCGCCTGCTGCCGCTGGAAGGTGAAAGCCGCGTCTACCCCGATTTCGCTCGCCTCTATGGCGCGCAGCTCAAGGCCGTGGACGACTGGCTGAGCCAGCTGGGTGTGCGCCAGCGCCCGCGCCGCGGCCTGGGCCTGGAGTTTCACCAGTTGCGCGAATTTCGTGACGGCGACACCCTGCGCCAGATCGACTGGAAGGCCACCGCGCGCAAGCGCACGCCCATCGCTCGCGAATATCAGGACGAGCGCGACCAGCAGATCGTCTTTTTGCTCGACTGCGGCCGGCGCATGCGCAGCCAGGACGACGAGCTGTCGCACTTCGACCACGCCCTCAACGCCTGCCTCTTGCTCAGCTACGTGGCGCTACGCCAGGGCGATGCCGTCGGCCTGGCCACCTTCGCCGGCCAACAGTCGCGTTACCTGGCGCCGGTCAAGGGACAGGCCCAGCTCAACGTGCTACTCAACGCCGTCTACGATCTGGACACCAGCCAGCAGCCGGCCGACTTCAGCGCCGCTGCCGACCTGTTGCTGGCGCGTCAGCGCCGTCGCTCGCTGGTGGTGCTGGTGACCAATCTGCGCGACGAGGACGACCAGGACCTGCTCGCCGCGGTGCGGCGCCTGTCGCGCCAGCACCGCGTGCTGATCGCCAGCCTGCGCGAGGAAGCGCTGGACCGTCTGCGCCAGACGCCAGTGGAGCAATTCGACCAGGCCCTGGCCTACTGCGGCACGCTGGACTACCTCAACGCCCGCGCCGAACTGCACGAACGCCTGGCTGCCCATGAGGTGCCGGTGCTCGATGCGCGCCCCGGCGAACTGGGCCCGGAACTGGTCAGCAGTTACCTGGCCTGGAAGAAAGCTGGCGCCCTTTGAGGCAACTGCGGCCACGCACGACGGTCGAAGCCATTGCCGCAGAGGCCCTGGCATCGGCTTTCCCACACAGATGTTGCGTGGTTATGGCCGTGACCGGGTGCTATGATCCGGAGTCTGCGGCGCAAGGAGTACAAACTCGACGCCGCTCAGAGTGGTGTTCGCAAGGCAGCTGACGCAGCCGTTGTGAACACCCTCCACGGGCCGCCCGTGATCGGCCTGGCGCATATCGCACACGACCTGAGTAGGAGATAGACCATGGCTTTTGAATTGCCGCCGCTGCCTTACGAAAAGAATGCCCTCGAGCCGCACATTTCCGCCGAGACCCTCGAGTTCCACCACGACAAGCACCACAACACCTATGTCGTGAACCTGAACAACCTGGTGCCGGGCACCGAGTTCGAAGGCAAGAGCCTGGAAGAGATCGTCAAGACCTCCTCGGGCGGCATCTTCAACAACGCCGCTCAGGTGTGGAACCACACCTTCTACTGGAACTGCCTGTCGCCCAACGGCGGTGGCCAGCCCACCGGCGCCCTGGCTGACGCCATCAACGCCGCCTTCGGTTCCTTCGACAAGTTCAAGGAAGAGTTCAGCAAGGTCTCCATCGGCACCTTCGGTTCCGGCTGGGGCTGGCTGGTGAAGAAGGCTGACGGCTCCCTGGCTCTGGCCAGCACCATCGGCGCCGGCTGCCCGCTGACTTCCGGTGACACCCCGCTGCTGACCTGCGACGTCTGGGAACACGCCTACTACATCGACTACCGCAACCTGCGTCCGAAGTACGTCGAGGCGTTCTGGAACCTGGTCAACTGGGACTTCGTCGCCCAGAACTACGCGGCCTGAGTGCAAGCCCCGTAATACGAAAACCCGGCCCCTGCGGCCGGGTTTTTCGTTTGCGCGGCTAGAGCAATCGGCGCGGTGAAAACGCCAACCCCTGCTGCTCCACCCGGCTGACCGCCTGGCTCAGGATACGGTCGGCACGCACCGGCCCGAGAAACTCGCAAAGGCCGATATAGAGCAGGTTCAGCAGCTTGCGCAGCTGCTCCAGCCCGAGACTGGCAATGCCGTCGCCAGCACCCTGCTCGCACCAGATGCGCAGACGCGTCGACACCTCGGCGCTCACCCCCATGCCGGACAGGTTGCCGGCGGCAAAACGTCTCAACGCGCTCTGCTGCGCGCCATCGAGTTGCGCCAGCAAAGCCTGGTTCAGCGCCAGGAACGTCGTTTGCGCGGCGCTGTCCGGGGTCGCGACCTGCCGTACCGCCTCGTTGCGCCCCTGCCGCCAGGCGGCCAACTGTTCTTCCGGGTCCGGCAACAATTGCGAAGGCGCCCCCGTGAGGGCGCCCACCAGTTCACGATACAGGCGTGCCCGTTCGACCTTGCGCTCGGTTCGCAGCACCACCTCGGCAAGGAATTCATTGAGGGCGAACGGCGGTTGCTCCGCATACTTGCTTTCCCACAGCGCCAGCAACGGCCACACCTCCTCGTCCGAGAAGTGCCCGGCCAGACCGGTATAGATCGCGCGACGGCGCAGACTCAATCTCATCGTCAGCCCCTCCTCGACCATTGCTCGGTGTCGAAGGTCTGCGTCAGGTTGAACTCGGGGTAACCGACCTCGGCATGCTCGGCGAAATCCAGCCCGCGCTGTTCGTGCTGGGTCGAAACCCGCAGCCCCATGGTCCTGGCCAGCAGGAAGTAGAGCACCAGGGCGAGCGGGAAGGCCCAGAGGAAGGCGGCGGCAGCGCCCAGTGCCTGCACCGCGACCCGCTCCCAGTTGAACGGATCGCCCTGATAGAACAGCCCTGCCGCCAGCGTGCCCCAGACGCCGGCAAAGCCATGCACGGGAATCGCCCCGACGACGTCGTCCAGGCGCAGGTAATCGAGCAGACGCATGCCGTAGACCACGACGAAACCGGCAATGAGACCGCTGAGCAGGGCGAACCCCGGCGCCATGCTGGCACAACCGGCAGTGATGCCGACCAGCCCGCCGATCGAGCCATTCATCGTCGTGGTCAACAGCACCGGGCTGGCGGTGCTGCGTTGCGCCAGCAACGCACCGAGCGCGCCGGCGACCGCAGCCAGATGGGTATTCAGGGCGATCAGCCCGAGGCTGCTGCTGACCTCCAGATTGCTGCCGGCGTTGAAACCGAACCAGCCGACCCAGAGGATGAAGCCGCCCAGCGCCACCAGACCGAGGTTGTGCCCTGGAATCAGGCGCGGCGAACCGTCCGCCGCAAAGCGACCGAGACGCGGGCCAAGGACCAGGATCCCCGCCAGCGCGCACCAGGCACCGATGCTGTGCACCACGGTCGAGCCGGCGAAATCGATGAACCCCAGCCTGGCCAGCCAGCCCTGGCCGCCATACAGGCCACCCCACACCCAGCTGCCGAATATCGGATAGATCACACCGCTGATCAGCACCGCGCCGATCAGGTAGGCGCCATAGCGTGTGCGTTCGGCCATCGCGCCACTGGCGATGGTCGCAGCCGTGGCGGCGAACATCATCTGGAACAGCAGGAAGGTGTGATCCCAGGGCTCGCCATCGTTCGGTGCGAAGTGGCTCATGCCGTACCAGCCGGTGAGGTTGGCGCCGAACATCAGGCCGAAGCCCAGCAGCCAGAAGACGATGCCGCCCACGCAGCAATCCATGTAGTTCTTCATCATCACGTTGACGGCATTCTTGGCCCGCGACATGCCGCTTTCCAGGAGAGCGAAACCCGCCTGCATGAAGAACACCAGCACGCTGGCCAAGACCAGCCAGGCCGTGTTCGCAGCCTCCTCGCTGGCGGCATGGGCCTGTGGGGTAAAACTGACAGCGACGAGCAACAGCATGAGCGTTTTCATCACGAGTCCCCTCCTGGTCGATGCCCGGCCTTCGCAACTCTTGTGCCAGAGGCGAAGCAGGCGCTGCGGGGCGTCATGGCGACGAATGGTCGAGTTGACCAAAGGCGCTCAAGTCCGGCGCAACCGCACCGACACAGAGCAGTGGAGCGGCGCTATGGTGCCGACTCGCACCAGGAGCGTTCCTTGTGGGATAAATAGTGCCACCGGGCATGATGGCCCTTTGACGGCCAGGGCTAGATTGCCAATACTCTCGTCTGACTGACGCTGTAAGCATCGACATAAGGAATGGCCTTTGAAGCTGGAATTGAAAAACAGCTTGTCGCTCAAATTGCTCCGCGTGGTGCTGCTGTCGGCATTCGTAGTCGGGGTGGTCTTGAGTTGCGCGCAGATTGTGTTCGACGCCTACAAGACCCGGCAGGCCGTAGCCAACGACGCCCATCGCATTCTCGGCATGTTCCGTGATCCCTCGACCCAGGCGGTCTACAGCCTGGACCGCGAAATGGGCATGCAGGTGATCGAGGGCCTGTTCCAGCACGAGTCGGTACGCTACGCCTCCATCGGCCACCCCAACGAGCCGATGCTCGCCGAACGCTCGCGCGATCTGGCGCAGATGCCCACGCGCTGGCTGACCGACCCGATCCTCGGCCAGGAACAGCAGTTCGCCACCAAGCTGGTCGGCCGTGGCCCCTACAGCGAGTACTACGGCGACCTCAACATCACCCTCGACACCGCGCACTACGGCGAGAGTTTCGTCACCAATTCGGTGATCATCTTCATATCCGGCGTGCTGCGTGCCATGGCCATGGGCCTGGTGCTCTATCTGGTCTACCACTGGCTGCTGACCAAGCCGCTGTCGAAGATCATCGAACACCTCACCAACATCAATCCCGACCGTCCCAGCGAACACAAGCTGCCCATGCTCAAGGGCAACGAGAGGAACGAGCTAGGCCTGTGGATCAACACCGCCAACCAGTTGCTGGCCTCCATCGAACGCAATACCCACCTGCGCCGCGAAGCCGAGAACAGCCTGCTGCGCATGGCCCAGTATGACTTCCTCACCGGCCTGCCCAACCGCCAGCAACTGCAGCAGCAGCTCGACCAGATTCTCGAAGACGCCGGCCGCCTGCAGCGCCGCGTCGCCGTGCTGTGCGTCGGCCTCGACGACTTCAAGGGCATCAACGAGCAGTTCAGCTACCAGAGCGGCGACCAGCTGCTGCTGGCACTGTCCGACCGCCTGCGCAGCCACAGCGGTCGCCTCGGCGCCCTGGCCCGACTGGGTGGCGACCAGTTCGCCCTGGTTCAGGCCGACATCGAGCAACCCTACGAAGCCGCCGAGTTGGCGCAGAGCGTGCTCGACGATCTGGAACTGCCCTTTTTGCTCGACCAGCATGAAGTGCGCCTGCGTGCCACCATCGGCATCACCCTGTTCCCCGAAGACGGCGACAGCACCGAGAAGCTGCTGCAAAAAGCCGAACAGACCATGACCCTGGCCAAGAGCCGCTCGCGCAACCGCTACCAGTTCTACATCGCCAGCGTCGACAGCGAGATGCGCCGCCGCCGTGAGCTGGAGAAGGACCTGCGCGATGCCCTGGCGCAGAACCAGCTGCACCTGGTCTATCAGCCGCAGGTGGACTATCGCGACCACCGCGTGGTCGGCGTCGAGGCGCTGCTGCGCTGGCAGCACCCGCAGCACGGCTTCGTCGCGCCCGACCTGTTCATCCCGCTGGCCGAGCAGAACGGCACCATCATCCCCATCGGCGAGTGGATTCTCGACCAGACCTGCCGCCAGTTGCGCGAATGGCACGATCAGGGTTTCAGCGACCTGCGCATGGCCATCAACCTGTCCACCGTGCAGTTGCATCACGCCGAGCTGCCTCGAGTGGTCAACAACCTGATGCAGGTCTATCGCCTGCCGCCCAGAAGCCTGGAGCTGGAAGTCACCGAAACCGGCCTGATGGAGGACATCAGCACCGCCGCCCAGCACCTGCTCAGCCTGCGCCGCTCCGGCGCGCTGATCGCCATCGACGACTTCGGTACCGGCTATTCGTCGCTGAGCTATCTCAAGAGCCTGCCGCTGGACAAGATCAAGATCGACAAGAGCTTCGTCCAGGACCTGCTCGAAGACGAAGACGATGCGACCATCGTTCGCGCCATCATCCAGCTGGGCAAGAGCCTGGGCATGCAGGTCATCGCCGAGGGCGTGGAGACCGCCGAGCAGGAGGCCTACATCATCGCCCAGGGCTGCCACGAAGGTCAGGGCTACCTGTACAGCAAGCCGCTGCCGGCACGCGAACTGACCCTGTTCCTCAAGCAGGCAAGGCGTCTGAGTTCAGCTGCGACGCTCTGAACCCTGGACCAAGAAAAACGCCGCGATTTCTCGCGGCGTTCTTGTTTGCGCGAAGAGCCAGCACTTCACCAGTGCTGCACGCCCAGCAACCAGGCCGTGGCCACGGCGCCGGCCACACAAAGCACGGCACCCGCGGCAGCCTGCCAGTAGAAGTGGCGGGCCAGTTCATCCTCTCCGCTGTTGGAGAGGATGAACGGCTGGCGCTCGGCGGGCTTGCCCATCTGATGCCACGCCGGCTCGGCGGCCTTGTGCCGGTGCCGATCCTCGGCTTCCAGCTGCGCCGCCAGACGCACGCGATTCCATTCCTGCTCGTCGAGCTCACCGTTGCCGTCGCTGTCGAAGCGTCGCAGCAGGCCCGCGTAATCGCCCTTCCACTCACGGATCACCTCGCCCTGAGCGGCGTGCCTGTCGAAGCCCTGCTGCGACGCACCGAGGGTGCGAAAATCGCCAATGGCATACAGCGGCTGGCCAACATGGAAGCGCTCCTCGCTGTAGCGATAGCGCTGGCCACCGCCGAGAAAGCTGAACAGACCGGTCTTGGCCGGCCCCAGCGGGTGGCGCTGGCTGCCCTCCCAGACCTCGCGCACCGCTGCCCTGATCTCGGCACCGCGCGGGTCGATCAGGCATTCGCCGGTGCCGTCGGCCAGGCGCAGCCAGGCGTCACTGGCGCCGCTCTCGATCACCCGCCAGTTGCGCTTCTTGCCGCTGGAGCGGTATTCCTCGATGCGAAAGCGCCACCAGACGCAAGGCTTGCCGGTCAACGGCCCGCGAATCTGCATGTCCGGCAGCGCCTCGAGCACACCGTAGAGTTCGACGTAGCCCTGCGCCGCCGAGCGGATCTTCGAGGTGGGCGTATCGAGCAGGTGGCGCGCCTGCGACCAGCGCCGCAGACACCACCACCCGCCGCCCAGGAATGCGCCGAGGGCGAATGACAGGGCCAGGAAGAAGCCGATGGGGTCGCTTTGCATCATTTCAGTTGAACAGCGACTTCAGGTTCACGTCCGACTTCTCTGCATCGCTGAACACCAGCAGCTCGGCGGCCTGGAAATTGAACAGGCGCGCGAGGATCACGTCGGGGAACTGCTCGATGCGCACGTTGTTGAGATTGACGGCCTCGTTGTACAGCTCGCGGCGGTCGGCGATGCCATTCTCCAGACCGCTGATGCGCTGCTGCAGGTGCTGGAAGCTGTCGTTGGCCTTGAGCTCGGGGTAGTTCTCGGCCAGTGCGAACAGCTGACCGAGGCCGGCACGCAGGCCGCTCTCGGCCTTGCCCAAGGCACCCACGTCATGCTGCTCGCGGGCGCTGGCCACGGCGCTGCGGGCGGCGATCACTCGCTCCAGCGTGGTGCGCTCGTGCTGCATGTACTGCTTGCAGGTTTCCACCAGCTTGGGCAGTTCATCGTGGCGCTGCTTGAGCAGCACGTCGATGTTCGACCAGGCCTTGCTCACCCCATGCTTGAGGCGCACCAGGCCGTTGTACAGGGACACCGCATAGGCGCCAAGCAGAACGAGAACAACGATGACGATCACGGCGGTCAGGCTCATGCAGTTTTCTCCAGGCAGAACTGCGAATCGGGTGCTGGCATTCTAACGGCAACCAGATGGCCCGGCAGCGATATCCCGCACAACGACGCATAATGGCCTTTACACATAATGGGAAACATTTGCATTATGTCGCGGTTTTTCAGGTACTCCTGCGTACCGTCCACATTCGCACATGCAAAGGACCCCGCCATGATTCGTATGCCCCTGGCCTCCGCCAGTCTGCTGGCCATCGCCATTTCCCTCGCTGGCTGCGGCGAAGACAAAGCCCCCGCAACCCAGGCGGCAACGCCCGCCGCCACCGAGAGCGCGGCTCCGGCCACTGCGGCGAAGGTCGACGAGGCAGCGGCGAAGGCCGTGGTCAATCATTACGCCGACCTCGCCCTGGCCGTGTTCAGCGACGCCGCCAGCACCGGCCAGGCCCTGCAGAGCGCAGTCGATGCCCTACTCGCCGATCCCAGCGAGGCGACCCTGAAAGCCGCCCGCGACGCCTGGCTGGCCGCGCGCGTGCCGTACATGCAGACCGAGGTGTTCCGCTTCGGCAACCCGGTGGTGGACGAGTGGGAAGGCCAGCTCAACGCCTGGCCGCTGGACGAAGGCCTGATCGACTACGTCGCCGAGGACTACCAGCACGCACTGGGCAACCCGGGCGCCCAGGCCAACATCATCGCCAACACCGAGATCCAGGTCGGTGAAGACAAGATCGACGTTTCCGAGATCACCGGCGAGCTGCTGGCCAGCCTGAACGAGCTGGGCGGCTCCGAAGCCAACGTCGCCACCGGCTACCACGCCATCGAATTCCTCCTCTGGGGCCAGGACCTCAACGGCACCGAGCCGGGCGCTGGCGAGCGTCCCTACACCGACTACCTGGTGGGTGAAGGCGCCACTGGCGGCCACAACGAGCGCCGCCGCACCTACCTGAAAGCCGCCACCGACCTGCTGGTCAGCGACCTCAACGACATGGTCGAGCAGTGGAAGGACGGCGTCGAAGACAACTATCGCAGCGAGCTGGTCGCCGACTCGGCCGAGAACGGCCTGCGCAAGATGCTGTTCGGCATGGGTAGCCTGTCGCTCGGCGAGCTGGCCGGCGAGCGCATGAAGGTGGCGCTGGAGGCCAACTCCACCGAAGACGAGCACGACTGCTTCAGCGACAACACCCACAACTCGCATTTCTACAATGGCAAGGGCATTCGCAACGTCTACCTGGGCGAGTACAAAAAGGTCGACGGCAGCACCCTGAGCGGCCCGAGCCTGTCCGAGCTGGTGGCCAAGGTCGATGCCCAGGCCGATGCCACGCTCAAGGCCGACCTGCAGGAAACCGAAGCCAGGCTGCAGGCCCTGGTCGACAGCGCCGAGAAGAACAACGTGCACTTCGACCAGCTGATCGCGGCCGACAACGTTGAAGGCCAGCAACTGGTGCGTGACGCCATCGCCGCCCTGGTCAAGCAGACCGGCGCCATCGAGCAGGCCGCCGCCAAGCTGGGTATCAGCGACCTGAACCCGGACACCGCCGATCACGAATTCTGATCGACGCAGCCTGCTGAAAAAGCCGGCGCCCCGCTAAGGAGCGCCGGCTTTTTTATGGTTCTTCGCGTTCTCGCGGGGAAGATGCGCTTGACACCGGACTGGCAATTACGTGTTAGCTGTCGATGACTTGGCACTATCCGTTAGCGTGTCGTCTGATCTGATGGGTTTCGCCCCTTACGGGCGACTCACTTTCTTTGCTTGTGCAAAGAAAGTAAGCAAAGAAACACACCCCTGCATCCGGCCCCGGCTACGCCGGGGTTCCCTCGCTCCATCACCGCTCCAGGGGCACGCCGTGAAGGGGGCTTGGGCGTCGTCTGTGAGATCCGCGCTTCAAGAGCAAAAGCCAAACGCTACCGACTTTGATCTTCCTGAGATTTCGCGGGCTAACGCCCCGCCTCGGGGCGAAGCTTTCAATGGATAGTGCTCAGCCCGTGAGCGATACGCACACAAACTTGCCAGTCCGGTGTCGACCCGCATTCCCCAAACTATGCGAAGAACCTTTTTTATGGCGTGCGCATCAGCAACCGCGGCAGTGCCCCCGGTGCGCGCGGCGCACCCTACATACGCGCCACCGCGGCGCGGTATTCGCCGGGGCTGACGCCATAGGCCTGCTTGAATTGCCGCGACAGATGGCTCTGGTCGGCAAAGCCCAGCTGCATGGCGACGCTGATGGCCGCACAGCCGCTTCTGAGCAGCGCCCGCGCCTGCTCCAGACGGCGCTGCCTGAGCCAGGCATGCGGCGGCAGCCCTGTCGCTCGACGGAACACCCGGGTGAAGTGAAAAGGCGAAAGATTGACCGCCGCCGCCAGTTCTTCCAGCGAAGGCGGTTCGCTCAACTGGCTGGCCAGCAGCTCCTTGGCCATCGCCACTGCCCGAGACTCCTGGCCGACGCCACGCGGCGCCGGCAGGCGCGCGTAACGCTGCAGCAGCTCGAGCATTGCTTCACGCCACAGGGTCTGGCGGTGCAGCGCCTCGCTGTGCGGATCCTCAAGCAGACGATGCAGCGCGCTCAGGCGCGCCGCCAGCAGCGGGTCGTGATGCACGCTGTCGTGAAACATCGGCGATGCCGACGGCAGTTCGAGTTCGGCCAGCAGCGCTTCGAATGTACCGGGCTGGGGGTAGAACACCCGGTACTGCCAGCCCTGCTCGACCCCCTTGGAGCCGGTGTGTACCTCGTCCGGATTGAGCAAGGCGATGCTGCCGGCGCCCGCCAGATGGTCGACGCCGCGATAGCGATAGCGCTCGGCGCCGGCTTCGAGCACGGCGATCACATGGCCGTCATGCACGTGCGGGGCGAAACGGTGCTCGATGAAGCGCGCGGACAGCAGCTCGAGCCCGTGCAGATCGTCACTGGCGCTGAACCGCGCGCGTTCGCTTGCCGTCAGTGGCCGCATGGTTCAGCCGCCGAAGCGCGCCTCCATCGCCTCGCGCAGCGCCGGCCATTCCTGGTCGGTGATGCTGTACAGCACGGTGTCGTCGAGACGACCGTCAGCCAGGCGCCGGTGGTTACGCAACAGGCCCTCACGCACGGCGCCGAGTTTCTCGATGGCGCGTTGCGAGCGCAGGTTGCTGGCGGCGGTTTTCAGTTGCACGCGCACCATGCCCCAGCTGTCGAAGGCATGCCTGAGCATCAGGTACTTGATGGTGGCGTTCAGGCCGCTGCCATGCTGGGCGCGATCGAGCCAGGTCCAGCCGATCTCGCAGGCCGGCAGGCTGTTCATGAAATCGCCGAAGCGCGTGGTGCCGACCAGTTGGTCGCCGAGGCGAACCGCGAACGGCAGCGCGCGTTGCTCGCGCAGTTCGGCCAGCGCACTGCGATACCAGTCCAGACGCTGGGTACCGCTCATGTACAGCAGCTCGTCACGGTTGGCCTCGGCCAGCGCGACCAGGGCCGGAATGTCGGCATCGGCCAGTGGCTCCAGGCGCAGGGCACCTCGCTGCAGCGTGACCAATTGCGGTTTGAACATGCTTTCTCCTGGCGCGGTTGCGAGCCGACCACGCTATCAGCCCGGCGCTTGCGGCACAATCGAGTCCCGTCGCAAAGCTCGCCTGCTCGGCTGCGACCTTGGTCGCAGCCGACAGACTCGGGCTTTGTGCAACACTGATCAGTATCGCCTCGCCTCATTTCGTTCCACTGGGTGTTTTCGGAGTCTGCATGTCGCTGTCCCCCGGGCTGATCGCCGCGGTCGCCTTGATCTACATGGCCATTCTGTTTGCCATAGCCTTCTATGGCGACCGGCGCAACACGCCCTTGCCGCCGAAAGTCCGTGCCTGGGTATATTCACTGTCGCTGGCGGTGTACTGCACCAGCTGGACCTTCTTCGGTGCCGTCGGCCAGGCCGCCGAGCAACTGTGGTCGTTCCTGCCTATCTATCTAGGTCCGACCATCCTGCTGCTGACCATGCCCTGGGTGCTGCAGAAGATGGTGATGATCAGCAAGCAGGAGAACATCACCTCGATCGCCGACTTCATCGCCGCGCGCTACGGCAAGTCGCAATCGCTGGCCATAGTCGTCGCGCTGATCTGCCTGGTCGGCGTGCTGCCCTATATCGCCCTGCAGCTCAAGGGCATCGTGCTCGGCGTCAACCTGCTGATCGGCATCGATCCGCAGACCATCGGCACCAGCGCTCAGGACACGGCGCTGATCGTGTCGCTGGCCCTGGCGCTGTTCACCATTCTGTTCGGTACGCGCAACCTCGACGTCACCGAGCACCACCGCGGCATGGTGCTGGCGATCGCCTTCGAATCGCTGGTCAAGCTGCTGGCCTTCCTGTCCGTGGGCGCCTTCGTCACCTTCGGCCTGTTCGACGGTTTCAACGACCTGCTGCACCAGGCGCGCGACACCGCCGAGCTGGACGCCTTCTGGAACGAGGCGGTGAACTGGCCGGCCCTGCTGGTGCAGACCGGCATGGCGATGATCGCCATCGTCTGCCTGCCACGGCAGTTCCACGTCACCGTGGTGGAGAACACCGAGCCCAAGGACCTGCGCCTGGCACGCTGGGTATTCCCCGCCTACCTGATGCTGGCCGCGCTGTTCGTCGTCCCCATCGCCCTGGCCGGGCAGATGCTGCTGCCGGCGGGCATCACCCCGGACTCCTTCGTCATCAGCCTGCCGCTGGCCGAGGCGCATCCGGGCCTGGCGGTGCTGGCCTTCATCGGCGGCGCCTCGGCCGCCACCGGCATGGTGATCGTCGCATCCGTTGCCTTGTCGACCATGATCTCCAACGACATGCTGCTGCCCTGGCTGCTGCGCCGGCAGAGCACCGAACGCCCCTTCGAAGCCTTCCGCCACTGGATGCTCACCGCGCGCCGGGTCAGCATCGTGCTGATCCTGCTGCTGGCCTACGTCTGCTATCGCCTGCTCGGCGAAGGTGCCAGCCTGGCGACCATCGGCCAGGTGTCGTTCGCCGCCATCGGCCAGCTGGCGCCAGCGATGTTCGGAGCGCTGGTGTGGAAACAGGCCAACCGTCGTGGCGTGTTCGCCGGCCTGATCGTCGGCGCCATGCTCTGGTTCTACACCCTGGTGCTGCCGCTGGCGGCACGTGGCATGGGTTGGTCGCTGGAGAGCTTCCCCGGGCTCACCACCCTGCTCTACGCCCCCATCGGCCTGCAGGTCGACCCGCTGACCCGCGGCGTGGTGCTGTCGCTGGCCGGCAACATGCTGCTGTTCGCCTGGGTCTCCTGGTTCTCGCGCACCCGGGTGTCGGAGCACTGGCAGGCCGGGCGCTTCATCGGCCATGACCTGGGCACCAAACCCAGCAACCGCAGCCTGCTGGCGGTGCAGGTGGCCGATCTGCTGATGCTGTCCAGCCGCTTCGTCGGCGAAGAACGCGCTCGGCAGAGCTTCGCCCGCTTCGCCCTGCGTCAGGGCAAGGGCAAGGACTTCGACCCCAACCAGCCGGCCAACAGCGAATGGATCGCCCATACCGAGCGCCTGCTGGCCGGTGTGCTCGGCGCCTCGTCGACCCGCGCGGTGGTCAAGGCGGCCATCGAAGGCCGCGAGATGCAGGTCGAGGACGTGGTACGCATCGTCGACGAAGCCAGCGAGGTGCTGCAGTTCAACCGCGCCCTGCTGCAGGGCGCGATCGAGAACATCACTCAGGGCATCAGCGTGGTCGACCAGAACCTGCGCCTGGTGGCCTGGAATCACCGCTACCTGGAATTGTTCGAGTACCCCGAGGGGCTGATCTACGTCGGCCGGCCGATTGCCGAGATCATCCGCTTCAACGCCGAGCGCGGCATGCTCGGCAGTGGTGACGTCGAAGAGAACGTCGCCAAGCGCCTGTACTGGATGCGCCAGGGCACCGCGCACAGCTATGAGCGGGTGTTCCCCAATGGCCGGGTGATTGAGCTGATCGGCAACCCCATGCCGGGCGGCGGCTTCGTCATGAGCTTCACCGACATCACCGAGTTCCGCGAAGCCGAGCGCGCGCTCAAGGATGCCAACGAGAGCCTGGAACGGCGGGTCGCCGAACGTACCCGGGAACTGTCGAAGCTCAACCAGGCGCTGACCGAAGCCAAGGCCCACGCCGAAGCCGCCAACCAGTCGAAGACGCGCTTTCTCGCCGCCGTCAGCCATGACCTGATGCAGCCGCTCAACGCCGCGCGCCTGTTCTCCGCAGCGCTGGCCCATCAGGATGACGCCCTGCCCAGCGAAGCCCAGGAGCTGGTCCGGCACCTGGACAGCTCGCTGCGCTCGGCCGAGGACCTGATCACCGACCTGCTGGATATCTCGCGCCTGGAGAACGGCCGGATCACCCCGGATCGCCACCCCTTCGCCCTGTCCAGCCTGTTCGACACCCTTGCCGCCGAGTTCGGCGTGCTGGCTGCCGAGCAGGGCATCGACCTGCGCGTGCACAGCAGCCGGCAATGGATCGACAGCGACATCAAGCTGCTGCGCCGGGTGTTGCAGAACTTCCTGACCAACGCCTTCCGCTATGCCAAGGGCCGCGTGGTGCTGGGCGTACGCCGCGAGGGCGAGCAGTTGCGTCTGGAAGTCTGGGACCGCGGCATGGGTATCCCCGAGGACAAGCGCAAGGTGATCTTCGAGGAATTCAAGCGCCTCGACAGCCACCAGACCCGCGCCGAGAAAGGTTTGGGCCTCGGCCTGGCGATTGCCGACGGCCTGTGCCGCGTGCTCGGCCATCGCCTGGAGGTGCGCTCCTGGCCGGGCAAGGGCAGCGTATTCAGCGTCAGCGTGCCGCTGGCGAGAAAACCGGCACCGAAGCCACAAGGCCCAGTCGTGCCGGCAGTCGATGGCCAGCCCTTGCAGGGCACCCAGGTGATCTGCATCGACAACGAGGATAGCATCCTCACCGGCATGTACAGCCTGCTGTCGCGCTGGGGCTGCCAGGTGTGGACAGCGCGCAACCGCCTGGAATGCGAGCACCTGCTCAGCGAAGACGTGCATCCGCAACTGGCGCTGGTGGACTACCACCTCGACGAGGGCGAAACCGGCACCGAACTGATGGCCTGGCTACGCACGCGTCTGGGCGAACCGGTGCCCGGCGTGGTGATCAGCGCCGACGGCCGCCCGGAGCTGGTGGCCGAGGTGCATGCGGCAGGGCTCGACTATCTGCCCAAACCGGTCAAGCCGGCGGCCCTGCGCGCCCTGCTCAGTCGACATCTGGTGCTGCGCGGCTAGTGCGGCTCGCCAAACCGCTGGCGGGTTGCACCCGCCCTACGGATTCCGTTCGGTGCGCCCCCATCCAAGGGTTGGACTTGCCGCTCCCGACCGCGGATCGGCTAGGCAGGCGCGCATCGGCCGCCAACAATGGCCAGCGCTGTCATTCTCATCCGCCGGAGCCTGCCATGCCCGCCATCGCCTCGCCGTCCGCTCGGCGCCAAGCCGCCTTATGAACGCGCCGCTGCAACGTCACGCGCTGCAGCCGCAGCGGCTGTCCATCCAGGGTGACGGCGCGCGCCTGCAGGCCTATCTCTGGGACAAGGTCGGCGCCCCGACCCTGCTGCTGGTGCATGGCTATCCCGACAACCACGAGATCTGGCAGCCGCTGATCCGCGAACTGGCCGCCGACTATCGGATCATCGCCTACGATGTGCGCGGCTGCGGTGCATCCGCGGCGCCGCAGCACCTGCGCGACTACCGTCTGGAGCGGCTGGCGCGCGATCTCGAAGCGGTGCTGCTGGCCACCAGCGCGGGTCGGCCGGTGCATCTGGTGGCGCATGACTGGGGCTCGATCCAGAGCTGGGAGGCCGTGACCGAGCCGCGCATCCAGCCGCTGCTGGCGTCCTACACCAGCATCTCCGGCCCCTGCCTCGACCATGTCGGCCACTGGCTGCGCGAGCGCCTGAGCCTGCGTCGCCCTGATGCGCTGCTGCAGGCGCTGGGGCAGTTGCTCAGTTCCTGGTACATCGCCTTCTTCCACCTCCCCCTGCTGCCGGAACTGGGCTGGCGCCTGGGCCTGGATCGCGCCTGGCCGAAGCTGCTGCGGCGTCTCGAAGGCGTGCGCAACCTGCCGCCGAATCCGACGCAGCGCAGCGATGGCATGCGCGGCGTGCAGCTGTATCGCGCCAACTTCATGCGCAGCCTGTGCAAACCGCGCTCGCGCAGCACCCGCCTGCCGGTGCAACTGATCGTGCCGCTGAACGACCGCTTCGTGCGCCCGCAATTATTCGCGGACCTGCAGCGCTGGGCGCCATTGCTGACCCGCCGAGAAGTTCGCGCCGGTCATTGGCAACTGCTGGCCGAACCCACTGCGCTGGCCGGCTGGCTGCGCGACTACGTGAACGGACTGGAACGGCGCCAATCAACTGATCGGGCCGTCAAGCGCGACTGAAGGGTCGTGAACGACACGCACCTGCAAGGCAGGTGCAAGCGGCCGGCGCCTCGATGCGCCGGCATATGGCTTACTCGCCCAGTTCGTCGAGGGCCGGCAGGTCGGCAGCGCGTTCGAGCAGTTCGCCCGGCAGGCTCTTGCTGGCGCGGGCGCCCAGCAGCCTGAGGTTTTCCACACGGCCGACGAGGTTGCCGCGACCGTCCACCAGCTTGTTGCGCGCGCTGGCGTAGGCCTTGTCCAGCTGTTGCAGACGGCTGCCCATCTCGTCCAGATCGGCCACGAAGGCGACGAACTTGTCGTACAGCTGGCCGGCGCGCTCGGCGATCTCGCGTGCGTTCTGCCCCTGGCGCTCCTGACGCCAGAGGCTGTCGATCACCCGCAGGGTCGCCAGCAAGGTGGTCGGGCTGACGATCACCACCTGCTGCTCGAAGGCTTCCTGGAACAGCCCGGGCTCGGCCTGCAGCGCCGCCGCGAACGCTGCCTCGATAGGTACGAAGAGCAGGACGAAATCCAGGCTGTGCAGGCCTTCGAGGCGCTGGTAATCCTTGCCGGAAAGCCCCTTGAGGTGGCTGCGCAGCGAGATCAGGTGCTGCTTGAGCGCTTGCTGGCGGATTGGCTCGTCCACCGCCGCGACATACTGCTGGTAGGCGCTGAGGCTGACCTTGGCATCGACGATCACCTGCCTGTCACCGGGCAGACGGATCAGCACGTCAGGCTGGAAACGCTCGCCGCCGGCGCCCTTGAGGCTGACCTGGGTCTGGTATTCGCGGCCCTTCTCCAGGCCGGCATGCTCCAGTACGCGCTCGAGCACCAACTCGCCCCAGTTGCCCTGGGTCTTCTGTCCCTTGAGCGCGCGGGTCAGGTTGGTCGCTTCGTCGCCCAGGCGCTGGTTGAGCTGCTGCAGGCGCTCCAGCTCCTTGCTCAGGGAAAAGCGTTCGCGGGCCTCTTGTTGATAACTCTCGTCGACGCGCTTCTCGAACGCCTGGATGCGTTCCTTGAGTGGGTCGAGCAACTGGCCGAGGCGCTGCTGGCTGGTTTCGGCGAAACGCTGCTCGCGCTCGTCGAAGATCTTCGTCGCCAGCTCGGCGAACTGGGCGCGCAGCTCGTTGCGCGCGCCCTGCAGGTCGTCGAGGCGCTGCTGCTGGTTATCCCGGTTTTCCTGCAGCTCGGCCGCCAGCGCCGCACATTCTGCGGTCAGCCGGCGCAGCTCGGCTTCGTTGCGGTCACGCTGCTGACTCCAGGATTGCGCGGCCTCGCGGGCGATCTGCCGCTCCTGCTGCAGCAGCTCGTTTTCCCGGCGCAGGCCGGCCAGCTCGGTCTGCTGCTCGACCTTGATCTCGCTGACCTCGGCCAGCTCGGCACGGCAGGCATCGAGTTGCGCCAGCAGACCGGCCTGGCTCAGTTGCGCGTGCTCCAGGCGCTCCTGCAGCAGCGCCTGCTCGCCCTGCTCGCGGGCCAGTCGGCGCTGCAGCGACCAGAGCGTAGCCAACAGCGGAACCAGCGCGACGACGGCGCCGATGGCGAGAGAAAGGGGATCGATTGGCATAGACGCTCCGTGCTTGACCGCCGAGCAGTATACCCAGCCAGGGCTCTACACGGGGCCAGCACGCAGTCAGCGCGACAGGCGCTCCAGCTCCAGCTGGGCGCAACGATCGCCGGCACGAGCCGCCTGGCGCAGCAGCTCGAGGCCGATACGACGATCGCGAGTATTGCCGCAGTCGCGGCAGAGCAACCGACCCAGGCGGCTTTGCGCCTGCACGCAGCCTTTGCGCGCGGGCTGCTTGAGCAGGTTGCCGGCGATACGCTTGACGCTGGGAGTTTGTCCCAGACGTGGACTGTCGAGCAGCCAGAGCGCAACGCGCATGGGCAGACGAGCAGAGGCGGAACGAGGTGCAGGGGCCGAAGAAGGTAAAGCGCGAGGCATAGATAACGGGGGGTGGCTGCCGGGGCGCGCCACTCTACTCCTTTTTTACCGAAGGTAAAGTCTTGCCTGGCAGACGGATTTTCGTTCCACAAAAGAGTTCCGCCACAATCCACAGAAGCTGTGGATAACTCCGTGAACAACTTGCGCGAAAGGGCTGCCAGGCCCGATGCCTCGGGGCTCCGAGACAAACTGTCGATTTTTTCACCAACGAAAAAAATGCATATTTTTCATTGACTTAAAAATCAAGCACGAAAAATCAAACGTTTAGCAACGTTTCTGACAGTGATGTAACAGCCTGCTTCAGCATTGTGCACAACTCGCTGCGACATATCCGCGCAGCGCTCTGTTTCGGGGCATTCAAACGCCCCATGCAGCCCTCATGCGGGGCTGCGATGACCTCCCCCTGCACCACAAACTGCGCTGAGCGAAACGGCCGTGGTCGATCCGCTTGTGCAGGCAGATCACGCGCGAGGTCGAACGGAGGCGAAGGCCAGAGGCGCGCATCGGCTTGGCACCCTCTGGAGCATGGGGTACCGTCCCGCAACGGCACCTGGCAAGGAGAACTCATGAGCCGCCGGCGTTTCTGGCTGGGCATCTGCGTGGCGCTTGCGGTGCTGTTATCGCTGCTGGCCTGCTACGCCACCTATCGCGTGCAGCAGTTGCTCGACGAGCACAATATCGAGCTCCACTGGCAGGGTTCGAGCCTCAGCTGGCGCGGCCTGCAGCTGCGCGAAGTGAGCCTGGTGCGGCGCCAGGATGGCGAACTGCACGCCCGTGCCGAGCAGCTGCAACTCCAGTGGCTGGCCAGCGAAGCGCCGCGCTATCGCCTGGTTGCACAGGGGCTGCGAGTGGACTGGCAGCCGGCGCCGACAAAGGCGGAAAACCCGACCACCAGTGACCTCGACGCCACCCTTCAGACAGTATCGACTGCCCTGCCCTGGCTGCCGCGGCGGGTCGAGCTACGTGACGTCCAGGCGCAGCTGCCCTGCGCCCGCGGCCGTTGCGCGCTCGCCGGCGACCTCGACCTGCAGCGAGTGGGCGATGCCCTGCAGCTGCGCGTGCGACTGCTACGCGAACGCCACAGCGCCATCCTGCAGGCGCACCTGCAGGGACTCGACGGCGCTCTGGACAGCGCGCGCCAGCTGCAGATGACCCTGCACCTCGACGATCAGCAGCAGATGGAGCTGCGCAGCGACCTGGTCGCGCAAGGCGATGCACTGGAATGGCAAGGCGACCTGCTGCTGGCACCGTTACAGGAGATCGCCTGGGTCGCCGCCTGGCTGGGCGAATGGACGCCATTCGATGCTGCCAGCCTGCCGGTAACGCCGCAGCAGGCCGGCGTCATCGCCCAGTGGCAGTTGCAGCTGCCGCAGGCCACCCGCCCATTCGGCGATCTGCTGGGTGCACCCGGTTGGCTGCGTGTCGATGCCCAGCTGCCGCAACCCTGGCCGCTGCCCGGCGTCGGCCTGATCAGCGGCGAACTGCAGCTCGACCTGCGCAACGCGACGGGCGCCTGGCAGGCGCGCAAGCTGCACGGCAACCTGCAGCTCGATACCCAGGACGCCCCCTGGCTGGCGGCACTGCCGGCCGGTGTGCGCGCGCACCGTCTGCAGCTGCAATTGCTGCCACTGGCGAGCAGCGCGGATGACGAGCTGGCCCTGCAACTGCAGCTCGCCGCAGAGGGGGCGCTCGAGGTGCAGGCCCGTGCCGAGCTTGGCCTGAAGCAGACGCGCGACTGGGCGCTGCAGGTCCGTCAGCTGCAGCTCGATGCCCGCAGCAAGCGCGTGGACCTGAGCGACAGTCGCGCCGATGGCTTGCGTCTGAATCTCGCGCTTGGCGGCCAGGCCACGGCGCAGCAGCTGCAACTGACAATGGCCGGCAACTCGCACCTGGAGATCCAGCGCCTGCGTAGCGCCGAGGTGATAGTGCAGCAAGCCCGCTTGAGCCTCGCCGGCCTCGTCCTGGCCGGCGCGCCACAGGCCCCGACCCTGTCCGGCCCGCTGGCGCTGCGTGTGCAGAGCCTGCAGCAGCCGCAGCTGCTGACACAGGCCTGGCAGTGGCAGGGCCGGCTGGAGGCCAACGCGAGCCAGCAGAAACTCGATGGCGCCCTGCTGGCCGACTCGGGCCTGAGCCTGGCACTGGGCCTGAACCATGCGGCTGACGGGCTGGAGCTGAACGCCAGGCTCGATGAAATCTTCCTGCGCGCCGGCAATCCGCTGCCGCAGACGCTGACCAACTGGCCACCGCTGCTGACCCTGGACAACGGCCGCATGCAGGGCGACGCCACGTTGCGCCTGCCCGCCAACAGGCCCCTGCAACTGGCGGCACGCCTCAATGGCAAGGGCCTGGCCGGGATCTACGATCGCAGCACCCTCAGCGGTATCGACGCCGAACTGCGGCTGCAGCTGGACGGCGATCGGCTGCGTCTCGACCTGCCGCAGCTGAGTGCCCGTCAGCTCGACCCCGGCATCGAACTCGGCCCGTTGCATCTGCAGGCCAGCTACCAGGCCAGCCTGCGGCGACCGCTGGCCGGCAGCCTGACGCACCAGCGCGCCGAGCTGGGCGTGCTGGGTGGCAGCCTGAGCCTGGCGCCGGCGACCTGGGCACTGCAGGAGCCCAGCCAGTTGCTACCGCTGAAGCTCAGCGGCCTGGACCTGCAACAGCTGTTTCGCGTCTATCCGGCCGAAGGCCTGTCCGGCGACGGACTGATCGACGGCACCCTGCCGCTGCGCCTGGGTGAGGCCATCAGCATCGAGCAGGGTCTGATCGAAGCCAGGCCGCCGGGAGGGCGACTGCGCTTTCAGTCACCGCGCATCCGTGCCATGGGCCAGGCCAACCCCGGCATGAAACTGGTCACCGACGCGCTGGAAGACTTCCACTACGATCTGCTCAGCAGTAGCGTCGACTATGATCAGTCCGGCACAC
>VFQQ010000283.1_pt1 | contig 116429 bp, 108 predicted proteins | sample 3512341 | NCBI WGS metagenome assembly VFQQ01 (sample SAMN10412373, study PRJNA504923) | tailings metagenome | isolation source: Relicate 2 Philex TSF1 revegetated site | place: Philippines: Tuba, Benguet | collected 2017-08-29 | reverse complement strand
CACATGAGGGTAGGGCCCTAATAGAGGCCTGCATCACCAACTTGGACGGTTCATTCTGGATGAAATACCTTGGCAAAGGTTGAGTATTACCAACGCCTGCTTCTGCAAATGGACGCTCAGGCCCCTTGCGCAGCAGTGCATCGACAACCAGCAGGCTGTGCGCCTTTTGAGCACACAGTCATGTGCACCCATGGTCGCTAAAATTTCAGCCGATGCGAGCCCGGCGCTGCAGCGAGCTTGCCGAAAACCTTTGACCGCGCTCGTGCTCGGAGAGGTCACCGCCTACGCCAGCTGCAAGGACCGCACGCTTAATCAACCGGGCAACCTCCTGGTCGTTGAGGCGCGTGGCACCAACAGCTTTGCCTCTGGTCGTAACGCGCCGAAACACCGGTCCATGACCGATACGGGCAAATTTGAGCCACGTCTCGAGTGCCAACACAGGACAGGATTGGTCGGAAGAACCGCGACCGATCTCAACTTCACGCCAGCTGGTTTTTCCACGCAAAGTGACGAGAATGCCTTTGTCCAGAACCTCGATCCAGCCACGACCGTCTTTTGTCTGGTCTCGGCCAACGTCGAGCCCCACGATTTCGGAGCGCCGCAAGCCTCCAGCAAAACCGAGCAAAAGCATCGCTCGATCTCTCAAACCGCGCAAAGTGCCAAGATCAAGCGTTCCCAGCATGACCAGAAGGTCTTCGAGCAGAACTGCGTCTTTACGGATCGATGGTTTGGTACAGCTTTTGCGCATTCCAGCCATCGTCATGGCGATATCTCGGTCCTTCCTGTCCAAGAGTTGACCGCGCTGTGCAAAATTCCAAGCCAGGGACGACAGACGACGCTCGATCGTCGAGGCGGAATTTGGTTTCTTGTCTGCGCTCGCAGCTCCTGACGCACAGGCATTGATGTAAAGACCGACAATCTGCGAATCGAGTGCCAACACGTCGAGATTCTGTCGGCGCGCCCAACCGCAAAAATGCTTCCAGTCAGCCGCATAAGCACGGCGGGTATTGCCAGAAGTAACCGGTTCTGGGTCACAGCGAGCGCCATCTGCGAGCTTCCCCGCATGCACCGGCGAGCAATGGGGCGCGTCGGCAGAAACCAGCGCCCCGTTCGATAACGACATATTGCCAGTTTTGTGGGACGCTCTGGAAATCTGTTGCCTGCCTTCCTCGGAATTCTGATCGACGGATGAGGCCATCGTTCGTAGGAATCATAAAATAACTGATATGGCAACATTATCGTTCGTTTTGATTGCACGACAGGCTGTGCGGAAATCGGCGAAATCATTGACCTAAACCGCACATTAACGATAAACTCAGCAGTATGGATTCGCCCCACTTCACGCTCAACTCGACCCCCACGCGGTCCACACAACTGCCGGGCTGGGCCTTTGCCCAGAGACGCGATCCCAGTGAAGCGGATGCCGCCTTTGGCGCCGGTATCGCCCTGAAAACCCTTGACGATTTTTTGCGCACCGATCCCGCTTGGGTCGGCTGTTTTCGTGCCCGCCAGGCGCTTTCCTGCGCCGCGGCCGCCATTCGTCTTGCCGGCCGCAACGAGGATGAAAACGCGCTGCGCGACGCCGTGCTGCTGACCGCGCCCGGCAACGATCCCGGTCCTGCCGGTAAACTTTTGCTCGCCTTCCAAAAACTGTCCGCGAAAAAGCCCGCCCTCACTGAAAAAACCGCGGCAGAACTGGCCGCGTTGTTCGGCCTCGCCTGGGACGGCCGCCTTGCCGCGACGATCGAGAATACTGTTGGCGTGCAGCAAAAATCCGGGCGCGCCGTCCCTTTCGCCATCGCCGAGTTTGTAACCGTCATTCATGCCGAATGCCCCGACGCCGAAGTGTTGGCCTGGGCGCTCGCCGATGTTTTTTTGGCCGAAAAGCTGCGGTGGAAAAAGACCGTGCCACTTCTGATGACGGCGCGGTTTGGTCCGGGTTTTCGGATTTCTGGCGGCACCGGTCGAGTGCGGCCGGGCGAACCGTATTTCTCGGGCGCTGTCTGCCTGGCCTTGGTCGAGGCCATAAGTGCTGCGCTGCGGTCGGCGGAAAGCATAGCCCGCCGCGCCGAAAACCTTTTGGCCGTCGCGCCTAAGGTTCGGACGAAGGGCGCCGGCGTGGTGATCAAAAAACTGCTGGACGAGGATGCCGTTTTGGCGTCGGTGCCTGGTTTAAACCTGTCGCGATGGGCGGCGATGCGGCTGTTCGAGCGGCTGGAGGGATTTGGGGCGGTGCGTGAATTGTCCGGTCGCGGCTCGTTCCGGATTTTCGGGCTGTGACTATGACCGGAGGCCAAGTACCGAAAACAGCCCGCGGTGAAAAAACGTCGGCCAGAGGCAAAACGCCGAGACGCGACGTGCCCTTCGACCGCGAACTCGAAAATCTGCCGCCGGCGTTGCGCTGGCGCGAATGGATGCTGCGCGTCGAGACGGTGATCTTCGCCGCTGCCGAGCCGGTCTCCCGCGAGATTCTTTGCCGCGTCGTCGGCAAGGATTGCAGTATCGAACTTCTGATCGACGATCTCCAGGAAGAATTGCGCGATCGGCCCTATGAACTGGTGTTCGCCGCCGGCGGCTGGCAGCACCGAAGCCGTTCGGCTTACGCGACCGCGATCAGCGCCGCGGCGGCGCCGACCCGTTCGGCCACCACAGCCCTTTCTGAGGGCGAGGCGATGGTGCTGATGGCGATTGCGTATTACCAGCCGGTGACAAGGGGCGAGCTGAGCAAGATGTTCGGTAGGGAGGTTTCGCGCGACACCATCGCCAACCTGCGTGATGCTGGGTTCATTGCCTCAGGGCCACGCAGCCCGACGCTGGGCGCGCCCTATACCTACCTAACGACGAAGCACTTCCTCTCCGCCTTCGGCCTGGAGACTTTGCGCGATCTGCCCGACATCGAGGCGCTTGAGGATGCGGGGTTGTTGAGCCGGAATGAGATGACAGGCCAGATAAGCAGCGAGATTTCCATCGGAGATGGAGATGACATGCGCGCGGGCTGAGGACAGGTGTCATCGACCGCTGTTCTGCAAGCTTCTTTTTGCCTGAGTCATTATTGCAGACCTATGGCGTGACCTTCACCCGCCCGGATATCTCGAAATTCCAGGCAGTGCTGCGCGAGGCAGGCTTTTACGAGAAGTGGAAATCCCGGTTCGATCCCGCCGCTTGGGCCACGTGGGCGTAGTCAGAAGGCGAACCCGATGCAGGCCGGGGTCGCCGTTGGCGTCCGATCAGCCGGTCTCGGCGTTGCGGGCGGGATCGGACATCCATTCCAGCAGAGAGCCGTCGAAGACCGCAGCCGGCGCTGTGGCGCCCGACAATGCGCGGGCAAAGACGATGTTGCTTGCCGCGATCCCGGCGCCGCAATAGGCGATCAGCGGCTGATCGGGCGCGACGCCGGCCGCTGCAAACAGCTGTTGCAGCGTCTCGGGCGCATGATAGCGGCCGGTCACAGGGTCGATGGTCGCGGCAGTGGGCAGGCTGATGCTGCCTGGAATGCGGCCCGGCCGGCCATAGACGATGTTCGATTCGCCCCGGAAGGCATCGGGGCCAAGCGCGTTGACCAGCGCGGTGTCGCCGCGCGTCTCGACCGCGGCGACGTCGACAAAGAACCCCGGCTGCAGCGCCCAGGCGACGGGATGGACCGCTGCCGCGCGCGGCTTGGCCGGGCCGGTTTCGACCGGCAACCCAGCGGCTTGCCAGGCAGAAAAACCGCCATCCAGCAAGGAGACGTTGTCATGACCGAAGGCGCGCAGCATGAGCCAGACCCTTGCCGCCCATCCGGCCTGGGCCGTCGAATAGAGAACGACGCGGCTCTCAGTGCCGATCCCCAGCCGGGCCATCGTCGTACCGAAAGCGGCGGCGTCGGGCAGGGTGAACAGCAGCCCTGGCACCGCGCGCGACAGATCGCGCTCGATATCGACGAACTGTGCGCCGGCGATATGGGATTGCTCGAACGTCGCTTCGCCGGTCACCACGGCATAGCCGGGGGCAGTGTCCACCGGCACGACGGCCGAAGTGCAGTCCAGAACGACCAGCGCCGGGTCGTCCAGCATCGCCGCGAGCGCCTGCGGCGTCACCAGAAGGGGTGTATCCATGATTTGTTCGTCCCTGTTCGGAATGTCCGGTGGGTTCAGGCCAGGCCGGTCTTGTCGCGAAAACCGAGATTCGCCGAGATTTTCGTTGCCGCCGCCTGCAGATGCGTGACCTGCTCGGTCGAAGGCACAGCGGCAATGTGCTGGATCGAATCGGTAATCGCCACTGCCCCGACGTAACCGCCAAGCGCGTCGAAGATCGGTGCCGCCAGCGCGTTCAGTCCGACCATCGATTCGTTGGGCGCCGTCGCCCAGCGGCGCTGCCGCACCGCTTCGATTTCCGCGATCAGCGCGGCGGGATCCGTCTGCGAATAGGGCGTCGAGCGTTCCAGGCCGGCGTCGATCAGATTGGGCAGCAGCAGAGGATCGCCGAAGGCCAGAGTGATCTTGCCCTGAGCCGAGTTGTGATAGCCGAGAATCGAACCCGGCTTCACATGGATGTCGAAATTCGAGCGGCTCGGCACGATCGCAAGTATGCGGTTGCCGCCGACCTCGGGCTGGCTGATCGAAACCGCATGGCCGACCGCGTCGCGCAACTCGCGCGCGATGTCGCGTGCGGCGGTGGCCAGTTCGAAACTCTCGCTGACGGCGTGACCCAGTGCCATCAGGCGCGCGCTGATGCTGTAGCGTTCGGTCTCGTCGCTGCGCACGAGATAGCCCGCCGCGACGAGCGTCTGCAGATGGCGGTGGATGCGGCTCTTCGTCGTGTCGAAGGCGCGCGCCATCTCCGTCACGCCGACCGAGGTCTGGCAGCGGGCCACATATTCGAGGATCTCCAGCGCGAACTGAACCGCCTGGATGGAGCCTCCGCTCGTGGTTCCTGTCATTCCTGTTCGTATCCCTTCATCGCAAATCTGCGTCCGTCTATCTCGGTTATCACAACCGGGTGAGTTTTGTCCTCGCCGGCCAAGGGTTTCGGTCAACCAGCAGCCGGATACTCGTCCGCGTTCAGCACCCAGCCCTGTTCGGAGAAATCGACCCGCGGCGGCGAAAAGATGTCGATCAGCTGGTTCAAACCCGCATCCATCCCGCGCGACGTATGGATGGCAGGTGGTGGTATGACAGTCAGCGACGGCGAGTTTACCAGAGCGTGCTGGTCGTCGCGCCAGGCGTTGAGATCGGTGGTCCAGGGCCAGCGCAGGTGATGGGTGAACGCGCCGGCCAGCGACAGCGAGCCCTGCTCGAAATCGTCGTGATGATGCGGCGAGAGCTTGGTGACGTCGCGCGGGCCTGTCTGCGGATCGAGCACGTTCACCATCAGCGTCGTGCAGCGGAAAATACGGCCGAACCGGCCCGGCGTCGATGGCACGTCGAGGCTGTAGGCTCGAATCCTGTAGCCGCCGACCGGCGCAGGCCAAAGCTGCAGCAGCGCAACATTCGGATGCGGCTCAACATAGGAGGCGGCGTTCGAGCAGGCGGCGTTAAGGTCTTCCGAGGCGGTCGAGAAGATGCGGCTGAAGCTGCCGCCTTTCGGCAGGGTGATCCGGCTGTCGCCCGGCGGCACGATGACCAGGCTGTAGCCGCCGACTTCGACGGTCTCGCCATTGGCCTCGATAATGGCGGGCGTGTCTTGGTCCATGATCAGCAGCACATATTCATCGGCCTGGCCGCTGCGGGACACGCTGCCGCCGGCTCTGGCCTGCGATTGCGCGACGAGGAAGTTCTGCCCGCGAGTCATCCAGGTTTTCACGCCATCTGCGACCTGCTGCGGCCCGGTTTCGTAGAACAGGCCAAAGTCGGCAGCGGCGAAAGCGGTGGCGGCCGGGGCAGATTTGCCCGTGCCCAGGGCCGCGCGGGGATCACTCTTGTCGTACACTGCCTTCTCCCGGAAAATCGATCTATCGTTCTGCACTAAGAAACATGAAGCACAGAAATGATATTTTCGAACGTGAAGTCAACCCGCGCTTTCCAAAAATTTCCCTTGACAGCAAGCACTAGACCAGTTCTATAAATGAGTACATTGTTTCGCTATACAGAACAGTATGCATATCTTTACGACATGTGGCCTGTTTGTGCGGCGTCCGAAAGAAAATTCGGCGGCTGAACCGGGCAGCTTGTGCTGCTGGATTGCTGGCGAAGTCACTTCGGCAGGGTGGGACGCATGGTCGGCAATGCCGATTGACCGGATCAAGGGGGGAGCCAGATGATCCTAGAACGAACCTTCTACTACGCTAAGCCGGGGCACGAGAAGGAAGTTCTCGATATACGTATCCAGGGTTGCCTGCTGCGTCAGGAGATCGGGCTGCAGTCCGGCGAGGTCTTCGTCAAGACCGAAGGCGGCATGGGGGGCGAGCCTACCGTCACCTGGCAGTGCTGGTTCCGCAACAAGGAAGATCGCGAGGCCGACCTGGCCAAGCGCAATGCAACCCCCGAATTCGTCAAGCTGCGCGAAGCCATGTGGGAACACATGACCGGGCTTGGCATGCACGTCTTCGAACAGGTCATGTTCAAGTAAACCAGTTTTTACCTAGGGAGGAAAACCTATGTTCAACCGTCGCCAGTTTATCGGAGCCGCTGCCGCCGCCGGGGGCATTCTGGCCATGCCGTCCATTGTCCGGGCAAGCGCGTCAAGCATCATCATGGGCCATGCCGTGAACGAGGTTCACCCCGCGCATATCGCCTGCACCAGCTTCCGCGATGCGCTGGAGGAACTGGTTCCCGGCGCCTTCAGCGTGCAGATATTCCCCAATCGCCAGCTCGGCGATGACAAGCAGTGCCTGGAATCGACCATGGCCGGCACGATGCAGGCCTGCATCGCCAGCGGCGTGCTGGTTCCTCTGGTGACAGGCATTCCGTCGCTCGACGCCTACCAGTTGCCCTTTCTGGTGCGCGACTACGACCACTTCACCCAACTCGCCACCAGCGAAGTCGGGAAGAAGATCCTGGCCGAGCTGGACGGCGCCGGTCTGGTTGGCCTCGCCACGGTCGATATCGGTCAGCGCCATTTCGCCACCGCGAAAAAGCCGGTGACTAAAGTGGCCGACTTCTCCGGGCTCAAGACCCGCATCGTCGCGGTGCCGCTGCACAAGGAAATCTGGGAAACCCTCGGCACGTCGCCGATCGGCCTGCCGGTGGGCGAGATTTACGCGGCGCTGGAAACCGGCCTGGTCGACGCATTGGAAATCAACGTCTCCTCGATGATCTCAGAAAACTTCTGGGAAGTCGCCAAGAAGTTTACGCTGACCGGGCACTATCCCTGGCACGCGGTGACCGTGGTCAACAAAGACTATTACGGCAGCTTGCCTACGGAACTGCAGGCGGCAGTCACTGAAGCCGGCTTGCGCTCGGTCGCGCAGACCATGGCCTATACAGCAAAGCAGGATGCGGAAGGCCGCGAATTCCTGCGCGAGAAAGGCGTCGAGTTCTTCGAGCTGGAAGACGCTGACAACATGCGTGCGAAAACCGCCCCGCTGGTTGACAAATGGGCCGGGCGCTCGCCGCTAATCGCGGAGTTTGTCGCGGCGGCCCGCGTCAGCTGAGCTTTCCTGCCGGGCGACCGGCAGTCCATCCCTTCGGTTTCTCGCGCAGGCGGATTTCGGACATGAGAAGTGAAACGCAGCCACCGGCCTGGTACCGGGGGATCGACTACTATGAGCGCTTGCTGCGCTTTGTTGCAGGCGTCAGCACGGCGGCCCTGGTCATCATCATGGCGGTTCAGGTTGTCGCCCGCTATGCCTTCGGTTCGTCCCTGATCTGGGCCGAGGAACTCTGCCGCTATATCCTTGTGTGGCAGACCTTTCTGCTGGTGGGCTACGCCTATACCAAGGGCGAGATGATGTCGGTGGACATCATCCCCGACCTGATGGGACCGAAGGTCCGCTTCGCGACCAAAGTCGTGATGCTGATCCCGATCGTGATCTTTCTCTATCTCATGACGGTCAGTGCACATACCTATGCCGTGCGTTTCGAACGTCAGGTCATCCCGGCGGCGGATTTCATCTGGAATTCCCTGTTCGGCCGCGACCTCGGTCTCTCGGTCTACTGGATTTACATTTCGGTCGCCGTCGGTTCGGCGCTGCTGGCCCTGCACATGACCGTCGCCGTGATCCGCGATTTCATCGATCTGCGCTCGGGCGTTGTGCCCGTCCGTCCGGACCACTCCGCTAAGGGAGCAGAATAGTGGGTAGCTTCTTCGGTATCTTCATGCTGATGCTCGCCTCGGGCGTGCCGATCGCGCTCGCGCTCGGCGTCGGCGGCGTTTCTTATCTGTATTTCGCCGGGCACGGCCATATCGTGCTGGCGCTGCCGCAGCGGATGATCGCCGGTGTGGACCAGTTCATCCTGCTGGCTATCCCGCTGTTCCTGCTGGCGGGAATGCTGATGAATGTGGGCGGCATCACCGATCGCGTCGTCAGCTTTGCCCGCTCGATGATCGGCCACCGCCGTGGCGGCATGTCCTCGGTGACGGTGCTGTCAGCCGGCGTGTTCGCCGGGATTTCCGGCAGTGCGACCGCCGAGGCCGCAGCCCTTGGCTCGATCCTGATCCCCGCCATGAAAAAGCAGGGGATGCCCGGGGCATATTCGGCGGCGCTGATCGCGATCGCGTCGATCATGGGTTCGGTGATCCCGCCTTCGATTGCGCTGATTATCTTCGGTGTGCTGTCGGGTACCTCGATCGGTTCGCTGTTCGTCGCGGGCGTCATGCCCGGAGTGCTGCTCGGCTTGTCACTGCTGATCTACGGCACCTGGCGGGCGAAGCGCGAAGGATTCCCGATCTCGCCGAAAACCAACTGGGCCGAGCGTCGCGACGCGCTGAAGCGCACGCTGCCCGCGCTGATGCTGCCGCTGATCATCATCGTCGGCATCCGCTTCGGCGTCTTCACCCCGACCGAGGCGGCTGCGGTCGCCGTGGTCTATGCGCTGATCGTCGGGGCGCTGTATCGCGACCTGACATGGCAGCGAGTCTGGGTGTCGCTGGTGTCGACGGCGGTTGCCTCCTCGGCGATCCTCTTCATCACCGCCATGGCCTCGATCGTGTCCTTCGTCTTCACGCTGGAACAGGTGCCGACCAACATCGCCTCGGCCGTGCTGCAGATCAGCGATAATCCGTTCGTCATCCTGCTGATGCTCAATCTGGTGCTGCTGATCCTCGGCATGTTCCTCGAACCGATCTCGATCATGATCCTGACCATGCCGATCCTGATGCAGTTCCAGAACATGATCGGCATGGACCCGGTGCAGTTCGGCGTGATGGTGGTTTTCAACGTGGCGCTGGGGCTGGCGACGCCGCCCGTGGGCATTCTGCTGTTCATCGTGGCTGCCGCATCCGGCGAGCCATTGGTCAGGGTGATCCGGGAAGCGGTGCCGCTGATCGGCGTCTGCCTGCTGGTGCTGGCGCTGATCGCGCTGGTTCCGCAGATCACGTTGTTCCTGCTGTAATCGGGGAAGAAGAGCATATGTCTGAACGCAACAGCTTCCGTCAGCGCTTCCTGGCCGGTGAACATCTGGTCGGGACCTTCTTGAAGATCCCGACCACGCATCCGACCGAGATCATCGGCAGCGTTGGCTTCGAGTTCGTCATCGTCGACGAGGAGCACGCACCCTGGGATCGGGTGACCATAGACAACGCTCTGCTGGCGGCGCGGGCCTCGGGCACCGCCGGGCTGGTGCGGGTGTCCGAGCCGACCCCGGCCCGGATACTCTCGGTTCTGGACGACGGCGCCGTTGGCGCACTGGTGCCGCATGTGAGTTCGGCCGCCAAGGCGCGCGAAATGGCCGCCGCCTTCCGCTACCGCGCCGGCAAGCGCGGATTTTCCAACACCACCCGCGCCGGCAATTTCGGTGGCATCGGCCTGTGGGATCACGTCGCAAAGGGCGATGACGAGGTCACTTTCATTGCCATGATCGAGGACCCCGAGGCGCTGGACGAGATCGACGCCATCGTCGCGACCGAAGGCCTCGACGGTGTGTTCATCGGCCGTGGCGATCTGACCGTCGCGATGGGTGCCAGTGCGATGGATGCGCCCGAAATCATCGCGGCCTGCACAAAAATCATGGCCGCCGCAAAGGCCGCCGGCAAGCCGGTGGCCATCATGGCGGGCAGCCCCGAGGAGGCCACACGCTATCGCGAGATGGGCGCTACCGCCTTCATCATCTCGGCCGATCAGGGCTTCCTGCGGGCCGCCGCAAGTGCTGCCTACAAGACGTTCTCCGCCATCGGGCGCTGAACAAGACGTATTGAACAAGGATTACTGCCATGGCTGAAGCCACCACCAACTTCCCGATGATCGTTCCGCTGGAACCGATGGAGCCGGCGCGCGCCGCCAAGGTGGCCGAACTGCTGGTCGGCGCGGTCGATCTGCATTGCCATTCCGGGCCTGCCGCGATGCCGCGCATCCTCGGCCATCATCAGGCGTTTCAGGAGGCTGAAGAAGCCGGGTTCAAGGCGCTTCTCTACAAAGATCACTACTATGTCGGCATGCCGCATTGCGCGACGCTGCGCGAAGTCTATCCGGATATGAAGGTGCAGCTGTTTTCCGGCGTGGCGCTGAACAACGCCTCGGGCGGCATCAACCCGCATGCGGTCGACCATTCGCTGAAACTGGGCGGCAAGATCGTCTGGTTCCCGACCTTCGCGGCGAAGAACCATATCGAGGCCTATGCCGCGAAATCCTTCCCGAAAACCGCCAAGCCGATGCTGGCGCCGATCCCGCTGACCGTGCTGGACGCCAATGGCAAATTGATCGACGAGGCAAAGCAGATCTGCGACCTGATCGCCGCGGAGGACATCATCCTGGCCGGTGGCCACCTGCATGTCTCGGAACTGTTCATACTGTTCGAAGAGGCGAAGGCGCGCGGTGTCAGGAAGTTGATGGTGAACCACCCGTCTTACGTCATTGGCTGCTCGGATCAGGACATCCGCGATCTGGTATCGCTGGGCGCCTATATGGAGCACTCGATCTGCATGTTCGTGTCCGGCCGGGCGAAACAGCATGACGCCGCAGATCTGAAACATCTGATCGACGTGGCGGGCGTCGAGCGCACCATCATGGGCTCGGACCTTGGCCTGACCCAGGCGCCGAAACCGGTGGACGGGTTCCGCATGATCGCCAGCATGTTGCTCGACCTCGGCTATTCCGACGATCAGATTCGCACGCTGACCTCGAAAAACGCAGCCCGTCTGCTGAACCTCGACGCCTGATCGCGCGACAGTACAAGGAGAACACCATGGCGACCCGTAAGGTCATCATCAGCTGTGCCGTCACCGGCTCAATCCACACGCCCTCGATGTCGCCCTATCTGCCGGTGACGGCGCAGGAGATCGCCGATTCCGCGGTCGACGCCGCCGAGGCGGGGGCGGCTATCGTCCACCTGCATGCCCGCGATCCGCAGACCGGTCTGCCCGACCAGTCTCCGGCCCGGTTCGAGCCGATCCTGCGCTCGATCAAGCAGCGCTCGAACGTGGTGCAGAACATCACCACCGGCGGAGCAGCCACCATGACCATCCAGGAACGCCTGGAACCGGTCGCGGCCTTCAAGCCCGAAGTCGCCTCGCTGAACATGGGGTCGATGAACTTCGGACTCTATCCGATGCTGGAGCGGTTCACCGAGTTCAAGCACGATTGGGAACGCCCCTATCTGGAAGGTTCGCGCGACCGTGTCTTCAGGAACACTTTCGCCGATATCGAGACGATCCTGACCACCTGCGCCGAAAACGGCACCCGGTTCGAGATCGAATGCTACGACATCGGCCACCTCTATACGCTGGCGCATTTCGTGCAGCGTGGCCTGGTAAAGCCGCCGTTCTTCGTGCAGTCGGTCTTCGGCATTCTGGGCGGCATCGGCGCCCATCCCGAGGATGTCGCCCATATGAAGCGCACCGCCGACCGGCTGTTCGGCGAGGCCTATCACTGGTCGGTTCTGGGCGCGGGCCGCAACCAGATGCCGGTGGTGATGCAGTCGGTGCTGAATGGCGGACATTTGCGCGTGGGCCTCGAGGATTCGCTCTGGGCGGGCAAGGGCCGTCTGGCGCAGACCAATGCCGAGCAGGTAAAGCTAGCGCGTCAACTGGTCGAGAGCCTAGGGCTTGAAGTCGCCACTCCCGACGAGGCCCGCGAGATGCTGGCGCTCAAGGGCGGCGATGCGGTAAATTTCTGAGGCAGTCATGGCAAACGTACTTTTTCTCTACGCTCACCCCGAGCCGACCTCGTTCTGCGCAGCGCTGATCGCCGAGGCGACGCAGGTGCTTGAGGCGGCAGGCCACACGGTCAAGGTTTCGGACCTCTACGCAAAAGGGTTCGACCCGGTCGGAGACCGGCGCGATTTCAAGGAACAGGCCAACCCGGCCCGATTTCATTACCAGTCCGAACAGACCCATGCGGCGCGCAGCGGCAGCTTTGCCGACGATATCGCGGTGGAACAGGAGCTGGCGCTCTGGGCCGATGTCTTCGTGCCGGTGTTTCCGTTGTGGTGGGGCAACCCGCCGGCGATCCTGAAAGGCTGGTTCGACCGCGTGCTGGCCTATGGCTTCGGCTATGTCGATGGTGCGCGGTTTGAAACCGGGCTGTTCAAAGGCCGCCGCGCCATGCTGGCGATCAGCACCGGCGGTACGCCCGCGCGTTTCACCGACGAAGGCCCCTATGGGCCGATGGACAAGGTGCTGTGGGCCAGCCATCATCTGATCCTGGGCTATATGGGCTTTGACCGCGAGGAGCCATTCGTCGCCTATGCCGCCCCGCGCGTCGGAGATGAGCAGCGCGCGGTCTACAAGGCGGAGTTCGCGCAGAAGGTGCTGGAGATGGCATCGAAGCCGATCGACCGCAGCCTGCGGCCGGAAAACCCGCTGGCTATGGCTCCCGAAAATGCGTGGTCCGCCGCGCGCTAAAGCGCGTCGCGATCTTTCAGATTCGCTTCTCGCGCTTTAAGTCTTTGTTTTTACGCATGTCGTTATCGCAAAACCGCTGCACACTTTTGCGCGACATGCTTTAGCGACAGACCGAGGAAATGCCGATGACAGCACCGTTCTCATTCAACACCACGCCGCAGATCGTCTTTGCTCCCGGCAGTGCCGCGCGATTGGGAACGATTGCCGCGCCCGTGGTGGGCAGTTCGGTTCTGCTGATCACCGATCCCGGTTTGCGCAGGCTTGGCCTGTGTGACCCGGCGATCGAGGACCTGCGGGGTGCCGGTGTCGCGGTGCAGGTTTTCGACGCGGTCGAGGCCGACCCTTCACTAGCGACCTTGGTGCAGGCGGTCGAGGCTGGCCGTGCCGCCGGGGCTGCCGGGGTAATCGGTTTCGGCGGCGGCTCGTCGATGGATGTGGCCAAGCTGGTGGCGCTGCTCCTCGGCTCAGGCGAAGATCTGGACGGCGCCTGGGGCGTCGGCAACGCAAAAGGTCCGCGCCTGCCGCTGGTGCTGGTGCCGACCACGGCAGGCACCGGGTCGGAGGTGACGCCGGTTTCCATCATCACCATCGGCGGCGATGAAAAACGCGGAGTGTCGAGCCCCGTCATCCTGCCCGATATCGCGGTGCTGGATGCCGCGCTGACCACTGGGTTGCCGCCCGCGATCACCGCGGCGACAGGGGTCGATGCGATGGTCCACGCCATCGAAGCCTATGCCTCGGCCAATGCCAACAACAACCCGGTATCGCGGGCGCTGGCCCGCGAGGCGTGGCGGCTTTTGGGCCGGCATATCGAGGCCGCGACCTTCAACGGCGCCGACCTCGATGCGCGGGGCGGAATGCTGCTGGGTGCCATGCTGGCGGGTCAGGCATTCGCCAATTCGCCGGTGGCGGCGGTCCATGCGCTGGCCTATCCGATCGGCGGGATTTTCCACATTCCGCACGGTCTTTCGAATGCCCTGGTGCTGCCGCATGTGCTGCGCTTCAACGCGCCGGTTGCAGCAGTGACCTATGCCGAGATTGCGGCGGATGCCTTCCCTGAACTAGCCGATATCGCCGATCCGGTCGCGCGCTGCGAAGGCTTCATCGCGGAACTGGAGGCGCTGGCCGCCCGGCTGCAGCTACCGCCGCGCCTGCGCGATGTGGGCATCGGCGAGGACGCCTTGCCGCGCATGGCGGCCGATACGATGAAGCAGCAGCGCCTGCTGGTCAACAATCCCCGCCCGGTGAGCGAGGCAGATGCCCTCGCCATCTATAGCGCTGCCTGGTGAACGCTGATGAGCCCGCGACCCACGCCCGCCGAGCGTTCGGATTTCCCGCTGTTTCGCAGCCTTCAGACCCGCTGGATGGACAATGACGTCTACGGTCATCTGAACAATGTCGTCCATTATTCGCTGTTCGATACGGCGGTGAACGGTTGGCTGATCGAGGAGGGTCTGCTGGATCCACATAACGGTTCGGCGATCTGCCTGGTGGTGGAAACCGGCTGCAACTACTTTGCCGAACTGCGGTTCCCCGATGTAATTGCGGCGGGAATCCGCGTGGCGGCGCTGGGAACCTCGTCGATCCGCTACGAGATCGGGCTGTTCCGCAACGATGAAACGCGCGCCTCGGCGCAGGGCCGGTTCACCCATGTCCATGTCGACCGGGCCAGCCGCCGTCCGCTAACGATCCCGGATCGGATGCGGAGCGCCCTGGCAGCCCTTCAGCAACCGTCATGAACTCGGGTGTAGATCTATTACAACGCTGATCTGATGAGGCAGATCGCAGCATCGGCCAGTGATTGCCTGAGTTGTTAAACGGTAGCGTTCGGTATTAGAGCATGATCCCGAAAAGTTGCAGACTTTTCGGACAAGATCATGCTTCAAAAACAAAAACTTAGAGCGAGATAGCGATTCAAGTGAAAGTCATCTCGCTCTAGTCGCGATCTCGTTCCCAATACCAGGCCGCATACATCCGTTTCCTGTCATGGTTACGGCTCTTCAGAAAGGCGCGCATGAGGCGCACGTCTTCCTTTTCGCAGGCGATCCAGACGAAAGTTTCATCGTCGATCGAGGCAATGGCGTTCTTGGTTGCTGCAGCGAGAACGCCGGTAGCTTCGGGCGCATAATACTTTCTATGCAGCCAGTGGACTTCGAGCAAACCCGCGGATGGAAGCGGCTGCTCTTCCGTCTCATCCAGCACTTCGATAACCGCCTGTATCCGCGTTCCCGTCGGTACTTCGGCGGCGATGCGGGCGATGGCGGGAAGGGCGCTTTCGTCTCCGGCCATAAGAATGGATCTTGCCTGCGGGAGGCTGCCGCCTCCAGGCCCGAGCAGCGCGACTTTCTCTCCCGACTGCACATCCCGGGCAAAGTCGGCGCCGGGTGTGTTAACGCCGGGCGCCGGGTGCTGGAGGAAATCGATCCACAGTTCCCGGCGTTCGATATCGACCGCGCGGATCGTATAGACGCGAACCAGAAGTTCGTCCTCTCCCTCCGGCCAGGCCACTCGTCCGTCCTCGCGCAGTCCTGGCCAGATCGGAAGCCGGCCCTTCGGCGGGACGAGGAGGCGGACATGCATATCGCCGCCGACGAATGGCGCTATGTCAGCGCAGGTGAACTTCACGCGCCGCATGTGCGGCGTCACATCCTCTGTCGAGACGACCGTGACTTCATGGATATTCGGCAGCGATGTCAGCGGTGCAGGATCGGACCAGATCAATTCGAGCGGATCGTCTCCGGCAAAGTAGAAAAGGTGCTCTGCGATGATGTTGCGGCTGATCTGAAGCGCCTCTTGAGTCGGGCAATTGAGTTCGATGAGGAGTTTGCCCTCTTGCATGCGAATGTCCGCGGTCCCGATCTCACTCTTCAGCACCACGAGATCATCAGTTCGCTGAACCTCTGAATGTTCGACGAAGTGTTCGCAGATTTCGTCGAGCATGCTGCCCGCGCTCTTCGGCAATGCTGTGCCGGAGAGCTTGAATTCCTGAACTCCGTTCATGGCTGGTCTCTTTCTTGAAGCTTGGCGCGGGCAGGTCTTGTATTCGGGCACATGCCTGTTACGGGATCGGGTAAACTGGAGTTGTTGTCATCTGGTGGCGGCCGATCGGAAGCATGATCGGCCGGCCCGAGGTAGGGTCCTTGATGATGCGGCTATCGAGGCCGAAGACCTGCCGCACGGTCTCTTCCGTAAGCACGTCTGCCGGTTTGCCGGAGACATGCAGACGCCCTTCCGCCATTGCGACCAGATGGTCCGCGTAGCGCGCCGCGAGATTGAGATCGTGCAGCACCATGACGATCGTCGTTCCTCGCGCGTGGTTGAGATCGGTCAGAAGGTCCAGCACTTCGATCTGGTGGCTGATGTCGAGAAACGTGGTCGGTTCGTCCAGCAGCAGAATCTCGGTCTGCTGAGCCAGCGCCATGGCAATCCAGACGCGCTGGCGTTGCCCGCCGGAAAGCTCGTCCACAGGCCTTTCGGCAAGTTCGACGGTTTTGGTGGCTACCAGTGCTGCGGCTACGGCTTCGTCGTCCTTGCGCGTCCAGCGCGAGAACATGCCCTGGTGGGGGTGCCGCCCGCGGCTGACAAGATCGGCAACCGTAATGCCTTCCGGCGCGATCGGCGATTGGGGAAGCAGGCCCAGTGTCCGCGCCAGTTCCCTCGGTGGCGTGCTATGGATCGATTTGCCGTCGAGCAGCACCTGCCCGCGTTTCGGCGAGAGGAGCCGGGACATTGCGCGTAGAAGCGTGGACTTGCCACAGGCGTTGGCGCCGACGATCACGGTGATCCTGCCGGGAGGCACGGCAAGATCCAGCCCGTCCAGAATGACGTTATCGCCGTAACCCGCGGTAAGCTGGCTCGCGGTAAGGGCGTGAGTGGTCATAGCGAACCTCCGGCCCGATTGACGCGCACGATGAGGAAAATGAGATAAGGCGCACCCAGCGCGCCGGTGATCACGCCGACCGGATAACGGCTTGGCAAAAGGAACTGGCCGCAATAATCGCCCACGAGAACGAGCATCGCGCCGATCAGCGCCGAGGGGATCAGAAGCGGCCCGTTGTTTCTGACGATGCGGGCGGCGATCGGCCCGGACAGGAATGCGACGAAGGCGATCGGCCCTGTTACCGCCGTCGCGCAGGCGATCATGCCGACCGCCGCGACGATGACGATAATACGTGTCCTGGCAACCTCGATGCCCAGGGCCGCAGCAGTGTCGTCGCCCAGCCTCAACCCCTCGAGGTCGCGCCGGCGGCTGAGCAACAGGCCGCCGAAGACGACCAGCGCCAGCAGAAGGGGAAGCGCCTGGCTGAGTTGCGCGCCGTTGACGCTGCCGGTCAGCCAGCGCATGGCCTCTTGCAGATTCCAGGATGGTGCGGTCGACAGCATATAGGCGATGAAGCTTTCCAGCATCCCGGAAACGCCGATGCCGACAAGGATAAGCCGCGTTCCGGCGACGCCATTCCTGAACGAAAGCGCATAGACCAGCAGCGCCACGCCCAGGCCGGCGGCAACGGCAAACAGCGAAACGACCGGTCCTTTCAGCGACAGCACGACGATGGCGAAGACAGCCGCCGCACTTGCGCCGGAGCTAATGCCGATGATGTCGGGGCTGGCAAGCGGATTGCGCAGCATGATCTGGAAAGCGACGCCGCCGAGCCCGAAGCTCAAGCCTGCAAGAATCGACAGGACGGCACGCGGCAAGCGCAACTGCCCGACCGTAAAGGTTGCTCCCGCCACGTCTTCGCCGAGCAGCACGCGGATGACGTCTTTCGGCGGCGTGAACGATTGCCCCATGACCAGCGTCAGGGCAAAGGCCACGGCCACGAAGGCCACGAGAATGGCGATGACGAGACTGTAGTTGCGCGCGCGGCGACTGCGGTTGCCAATAATGGTTTCGACGGTGGCGGCAAGCATCATCACAACTCACGGACGCGCTGGTGTCTGACGATCCAGATAAAGAACGGCGCGCCGACAAGTGCGGTGACGATGCCGACATCGAGCTCGGCCGGCCGGGCGACGATACGCCCGACGATATCGGCGACCAGAAGCAGGCACGCACCGCTCAGCGCGGAAAACGGCAGTAGCCAGCGATGATCGACCCCGACCAGAAGGCGGCAAAGATGCGGCACCACCAACCCAACGAAGCCGATAGGCCCGCAGATCGCGGTGGTTGCGCCGCACAGCAGGATCGCGCCGAACGCGGCAATTGCGCGGGCCACGGCAACGCGTTCGCCAAGTCCGGCGGCGAGTTCATCGCCCAAAGCCAGCGAGTTCAGCTTTCGTGCCGACAGCAGGCTGATGGCAAAGCCGACGGCGAGAAATGGCAGCACGTGCGAAATTCGATCGAAGGTCGCTCCGCCGACCCCACCTATCTGCCACGCCCGGATGCCGCCTGCGATATCGTTTCGCGGCAGCACGACTGCAATGACAAGCGAGGAAAAGGCAACCGAGGTGGCAGCGCCGGCAAGCGCCAGCTTGAGCGGAGTTGCCCCGCCACGGCCAAGCGAACCGATGGTATACACAAAGACCGCCGAGATGCCGGCGCCGAGAATTGCCGTGAAGATATAGGCATTGGCGGAGGCGATGTTGAACCAGGCCACCCCGATCACGACCGCCAGTGCCGCGCCCATATTGACGCCAAGGATACCCGGATCGGCAAGCGGATTGCGTGTCACGCCTTGCATGATCGCTCCGGCAAGCCCAAGTGCGGCGCCGGCAAGCAGGGCAAGCAGTGTGCGCGGGATGCGCACGGCAACCGCGGCCTGGCCGATGCTGTCCACCTTGCCGCTAAGTGCTACGATGATGTCGGACCACATCACGTCGCGCGTGCCGATCGCAACGGACAGAGCGCACAGAACCGCAAGGCATGCGACCAGTGCGGCGAGCCAGAGAAGCCGTGTCCGGCTCGATTTTCCGGGAGAGTACGGCCGGCCGGACGAGCCTACGCCCTCGGCAGTCATTCGGATTTCTTGACCGCTTCGGCAAGCAGATCGACGTAATCCTTCAACACCCACGAGATCGAAAGCGGCGTGGGGTTAGCCGCTGTGCCCAGCGGGTTGTGACCGAGCAGGACGATCGCATTGCTGGTAACGGCAGGCATTCTGGACAGCAGGGGGTCAGCCTTTATCGCGTAGAGCAAGGGCTGGCTGCCATAGCTCACGACAATGTCGACATCGTCGAAAGCATCGACGCGCTCGGCGCTGACACCTGCCGCGAACTGCCCCGGCTTCGTCGCGTCCATGACGCTTCTGGGCGACGTCAGACCAAGGTCGGCGAAGAACTTCACCCGCGTGTCGTTGGCGGTGTAGAAGTTGACGATGCTCAGATTGGTCGTGTCGAGGTGGGTGACGAACATCGCCGACTTGCCGCGAAGCTCGGGGCGACCGGCGACCGTCCTTGCGATCTCTCCCTCGATGCGCTCGATCAGCGCATCGCCCTCCGGAGCCATGCCCAGCCCGGCGCTGTTGAGGCGGATCATGTCGCGCCAGTCGGTCGCCCAGGCAGACTCGGGATACGCCACCACCGGGGCGATCTGGCTCAGCGTGTCATAGTCCGTCTGGCTCAGACCGGAATAGGATGCCAGGATCACATCGGGATTTGTAGCGGCGACGGCCTCGAAATCGATGCCGTCGCCCTCATCGAAAAGCACCGGCTTGTCGGCCCCAAGTTCCGCCAGTTTTTCCGCGACCCAAGGAAGAAGCCCGTCGCCATCGTCATCGCCAAAATTGGCGGCGGCAAAACCCACCGGCACGATACCCAGCGCCAGCGGAACCTCGTGGTTCGCCCAGGCTACCGTCGCAACCCGCTTGGGCTTTTGGGCGATCGTCGTCGTGCCCAGCGCATGCTTGATGACGATGGGATAGGAGGTGCTTTCCGCGGCCCAGGCACCACCGGATGCAACGATCAGGAGCCAGACTGCGGCCAATGGCACGGAAAAGCGAAAGAACCGCAGCATTGGCGAAACCCTTCATAACGTTTAAAGTGGAGTTTCACTTTCAGGTTCATCACATTGCGTCAAGGCTGATGCCGCCGTCCCTTCAAATGAGCGGCAAAGTTTCCGTAGGTTTCTACAAAAAAGGCGAAATCTACAATACTGGACAAATAGCCTCAAGTTAGTAGGCGCAGTGGGGTGATATCGGGCAAGCTGTCTTTGCCATCGATCGGGCGCGCAAGCGGATATCCGGTCGTTTCAAGCTGTTGAGCTGATCCTGATTGATCGCCGCAAGAGTTTTTCAGCGATGCCGGCCTCGCCGGCGGTCGGCGGGCAACATGAACTTCTGGAAATTGAACATGGACATCAAAGAGACGAGCGGCAACCAGGGACAGAACCGGACGCGCTATCGAAAAGCGCTGCTCCTGGGTTGCACGGCGCTCGTCGCCCTCGTGCCGACATATTCGCTGGCACAGCAAGCCGAAAATTCGGACGGCAGCATCGTTCTCGAAACGGTGACCGTAGAGGGCGCCGGAACCGGCACCGACAACGATGCGAAGTCGATCGTCGCGACGAAGACCACGGCCGTCGGCAAGATGCCGACTGATATTCTGGAAGCGCCGGCTTCGGTCTCCGTCATCACCGCCAAGGAAATTGAGGAACGCAAAGCGACCAGCATCGAGCAGGTCGTGCAATACACCGCCGGCGTGGTCACGGATTTTTACGGCTCGGATGATCGCTACGACTTTTTCGATATCCGCGGCTTCACCCCCTACACATATCGCGACGGTCTGGTCATCGGCAGGACCTTTGCCGGAACGCGGGAAGAACCCTACGCCTTCGAGCGCATCGAGGTGCTGAAGGGCGCCAATTCCTCAGGCTTCGGGGCGTCCGAGCCCGGCGGATTGGTGAACTACGTTACGAAGAGGCCGAAAAGCGAACGCTTCGGTGAAGTCTACGTCACCGGCGGATCCTTCAAACATGCCGAAACGGGCTTCGACTTCGGCGACAACATCACCGTCGACAATACGCTGTCCTATCGCCTGACAGGCAAGTTCCAGGATGCCAACGCAGAATACGATTATTCGCGCGACGACGAGAAATTCATCATGGGCGGCCTGACATGGCGCCCCACCGACGCAACCAGTCTTACGGTCGTTTTCGACCATCTGCACAGGAACGGCGTTCCCGGCAGCGGCGGCCATCCGAAGGGTACGGATTTCGACAGGGATCGTTTCTTCGGCGAGCCGGATTATTACTTCAATGACACAGACCGAAATACCGTCAGCGTCATGTTCGACCATGATTTCGGCAACGGCCTGAGCTTCGGTTCCAACGCCCGCTACAGCAAGTCGGACAACGCGTTCGGCAGCGCCTATATCGGCAACACGCGGACCGACGGTTCAAATCTGGTGGACCGTTATTTCTTCGGCAACGACAAGTCCAGCAATCAGTTCATCATCGATGCGCATCTGCTCTACGAGACGAATTTCAATGATGTGGAAAGCCGCACGCTGGTCGGTGTCGAATACAACAGGTTCAAGTCGGAGGGTGAAAGCATTTACACCCCCGCGCCTCCCATCAACTGGGAGAACCCGGTGTATTCAGGTGGGCCTGGCGTCGTCGCGCCTTATGCGAGCGTGAGAAACGACCAAAAGACCACAGCGATCTATCTCCAGCAGGATCTGACCTTCTTCGACAAGCTTACCGCGACCGTCGGCTTGCGCAATGACTGGCTCGACATTGGTGAAACGAACCTGCTTGCAGGCTCGACGAATACGAGCAACATCAGTGAATTCACCAAGCGCTTTGGTCTCAGCTACAAGATCACCGATGAACTCGCGATCTTTACGAATTACGCCGAATCCGCCGCGCCGCCGGACGTGGGAACCGAGCCTACGACCGGCAAGCAGTATGAAGCCGGCATCAAATATCAGCCGGAAGCTTTTCCTGCCATATTCACCGCTTCCGTTTACGACCTGACGAAGGAAAACATCACCGTTTTCGATGATGTCTTGTATATACCGGATACGGTCGAAAAGGTTCGGCATCGCGGTTTTGAACTCGAAGCCAAAGCTGAGGTGACGGACAACATCAGCGTCATCGCCGCCTATACCTATATCGATTCCAAGATCAAAGAACCCGGCGGCGCAAACGACGGCCACCGCTTGATGCGGGTTCCCGAGCATTTTGCTTCTGTGTGGGGTACCTACACCTTGCCGGGCAACGGTCCACGCGGAGACATGACCTTCGGGCTCGGGGCTCGCTATATAGGCGAGTATTTCGTGAATATCGAAAATACCAGATCTTCGGAAAGTGCGGTCGTTTTCGACGCTGCCTTCACCTACAAGATCCAGGAGAACACCACGTTTCAGTTGAACGCCACCAATCTGTTCGACGAGAAGCATCGCGCCAGCGAAGACTTCGGCGGAAACTACTACAATCCCGGCCGCGCGATCTTCGCAACGTTGCGTCAAAGCTGGTGAGAAATGTGTCCCACCCCGGCAGTTCCTCGGGTGGGACCCTTCCGGACGCTAGTCGATCTGCTGCATGCGCCGCCATGCGGCAGGTGTCTCTCCGACAAGCTGCCGGAAGGCTTTTGTCAGGTGAGCCTGATCGGAAAATCCAAGCTGCGCCGCGACGCTGGCCACGGTCAGGCCGCTTCCTAGCAACAGCTTCTGCGCAAGGTCTATGCGTTTCCTGAGCTGCCATTGCAGGGGTGTTTCCCCCGTTGTCTGCTTGAAGACATTGGCAAACCAGCTTTCGGACAAGCCGACCGTTGCGGCCATCTCGGCGACCGTCATGCGGCAATCACCGCGCGCGTCCATGCGCGCGATCAGCTTGTTCATCTGGGCCTGGGTGAGCCTGCCATTGGCTTTCTCGCCGTCATGTTCGGGGATTTCGAGAAGACCCGTTACGATGCTGCCGACAAGGCTTTCCGCATAGACCGCGTGTTTGGATGGGCTCGCAACTTCGTCGACCAGCAGGCCGGCCAGCATCTCGATAGCCTTGACATCCTGAATTTCGACCGGGCGGCGCAGTGCCGTCAACGCAGCCGACGTTCCCACCGAGGGAGAGAGGAACCGCAGCAGCCGATCCTTATGCAGATGCAGATCCAGATGCGAGAAGCGATGCGAGGACGTGAAGTTCGTCCACAGAGGGACGCCGGCAGGCACATAGATCGCGCGCGTCATCGGGCGCGCATGCTGGCCGAAGTTTCCATCTCGATTGGACATTCTTATCTGGGCGGATACGTCATTGAAAAAGATCACGATGCGCGGGTCAGGGGAGAGGTAATAGGCCTTGGCGCCGGCCTGGCCTTCGGCATCCCAGAAGACGCTCATCAGGCCGTCGAGACCGCGCCATTTGACCGGCGCGACGGTCCGGATACCTTCCGTGTAACAGGTCATTGAATGCCGATAGCTCAATGTCGGAAGCCGCCCGCACGTGCCGGAAAGGATAGCATGCCTGTCTGACGAGGCATTGCGACGAAGCATCTCATTGTACCGGCCTCTCCATGGCGTTCCGGCAGCGCTCTCCGGTGGTCTCTCGGCTCCTTAATATGACAATAACTATCATGTTTGTTTTTCATGACAAGGCAATTAATTTAGCTCCCGTAGTGGTCGTGCGCCGAACCAGTTCGACCGGGACGGTGAAGTTCAACGCGCCGTCGGACAGTAGCCGCTCATCGTCGAGACAGGCCTGAATGGCTTCCAGGAAAGCCTGGATGGGCTGGCTGACCGTGGTGAGCCCGTGGGATGGCCAGGCTGATTCAGGGATGTTGTCAAAGCCGATGACGGACAGCTGTCTCGGAATTTCCAGAGCCAACTCGAAGCGGGCCGTGTCGAGAAAGCCCAGCGCGATGAGATCGGTGGCACAGAAGGCGCCGTCGATCGACCTGTCGGCCAGGAGGCTGCGGGCGGCCTCGCATCCGGTCTCGAAACTGTTTGTTCCGGTTGCCCAGGGCGTTACCCTGGCTCCTGCCTCGGTCATGCGCGCGGCGAAGCTTTCGGTGCGCCGCTGCTGGCTCACACTTCCACCACCGCTGCGGACGACCGCGATATGACGACGACCGTCCCGCAGCATTTGTTCCGCGGCCAGACGCCCGCCGGCGACGTCGTCCGTATCGATCTTGTCGGCCTTGCCCGGAAGCGTGCTGCGGTTGATCAGGATGAGGCGCACGTCATTGCCGAGACAGGCCTCGATGATCTCCTCCGGCGGCGCACCGGAAAGAATGATCACCGCGCGGACGCGATATTCCAGAACGCCATTAACCAGAGCGGCGACGTCGTCGCGCGCGGCTTCGGCGTTGAGCAACATGCATTGCAGGCCGCGCGTGAACAATGCCGCGCTGATGCCGTCAAGCAGGGCTGTGTTGAAAGGTGAAGTCAGATTGGCCGCGACCACGCCAACCAGGTTCGACTGCGCCGTCTGAAGCCCCTGGGCTAGCCTGTTTACCCGATAGCCGAGCTTGTCGGCCGCGTGCAGAATCCGCTCGCGAACGTCCTTGGAGACGCTGCCGCCCGGGGTAAAGGTCCGCGAAACGGCGGAGCGTGAGACGCCCGCTTCCCTGGCGACGTCGGCGGCGGTGATGAAACCGCTCTTCATTGCTCATGCTCCACTACGCGATTGGTCGGTCCAAGGCCGGCGAATGGTCCAAAGTTTCGTCTGCGCCGTCATAAAACTGAAGCACAAGCGCGATAATTTGCACACGTGTTCAATGACGTTGATAGGGCGTTCCAATGTCATTGTCCAGCGTGGAAACCTAAGAAAAACATCATTATTTTCAAAGTGTTGAGAGAATCACCTTGGCCGACATCATCATCAGCGACATCTCGAAGATGTATGGCGGCAAGCTCGTTCTCGACCGCGTTTCGATGACCATTGCCGATGGCGAGTTCATTGCCGTTCTGGGTCCTTCCGGCTGCGGAAAAACCACCTTGCTGCGGCTTGTAGCAGGCTTCGAAACGCCGGATGACGGGACGATCCGATTTGGCGATCGCCTGGTCTCTTCCAGGGAGGCAAGCGTGCCGCCGGAAAAGCGCAATGTCGGCATCGTCTTCCAGAATTATGCGCTGTGGCCGCATATGAACGTGGCGAACAATGTCGGCTATGCGCTCAAGATCGCAGGCGTCGGCTCAACGGAGCGCATGCGCCGAAGCCGCGATGCCCTGGCAATAGTGGGCATGGAAGAATTGGCCGAGCGTGCGCCATCCGATCTTTCCGGCGGTCAACGCCAGCGGGTTGCCCTAGCCCGGTGTCTTGCCGCCAGCCCTTCCGTGATGCTGTTGGACGAGCCGCTGGCCAATCTCGACGTGCATCTGCGCGCCGCCATGGAAAACGAATTCGTGCGGTTTCACCGGCACACCGGGGCCACTATGGTCTACATCACGCACGACCAATCAGAGGCGATGGCGCTGGCCGATCGCATCGCGGTGATCGATCATGGGAGTCTCGTCCAGTTCGACCGGCCGCGCGATCTCTATCGCGAGCCGCAGAGCGAAATGGTCGCCCGTTTCATTGGCAACGGACAGGTGCTTCCCGTCGAAGACGTGCGTCCGGGCGCTGATGAGCAGTCCGCTGTCGTCAGCATCTTCGGCAAGGATCACCGCGTCCGGGCGCGCAAGAACGAGACAGGGCGCCCCTCGGCCAAGCTTTGCGTGCATTCCTCTGGCATGCGGCTGGCACAGGCGGGCGAAGAGGGTATTGCCGCCAAAGTCGAGCGGGTGGTCTACCGCGGCAATCACAACCAGATCGACGTCCTCGCCACGGACGATCCGGATCTGCGGCTGACGCTTCAGGCACCGGTGGACGTGTCCATTCCACCCGACAACACAATCCAGGTTTGCATTGGCGATGGCTGGGTCATTCCCCGCGCCGCTGCCTGACATCTTCCAAATCCACCAACAGGAGCTTTTCATGCGTATTACCACTGCCCTCATGCTCATTTTGATGAGCGGAACGGCCGTCAACGCCGAGGCGTTGACCCTCTACACCTCGCAGTCGCCGGAAATCGCACAGCAAACGGTCGATGCTTTCCAGGCTAAATATCCCGACATCAAGGTGGAGTGGACTCGCAACGGCACCAGCCAGCTGTTGAATGTGCTGCGCGCCGAAATCGAGGCGGGGGACGTCAAGCCGGACGTGCTTCTGGTTGCCGACACCATCAATCTCGGACAGCTGAAGAAGGAAGGCCGCCTGATGGCCTATCCGCAGGCGCCGGTCGGCTCCTACGACAAGAGCACCTACGACAAGGACATGACGTTCTTCGGTACCAAGATCATCTCGACCGGCATTGCCTACAACACCGAGAAGGCCGAGCCGGTCGAAACATGGAACGCCCTGCTGACGCCGGAAAACAAGGGCCAGATCGCCGTGCCGAGCCCGCTTTATTCGGGTGCTGCGCTGAACCATCTGCACAGCGTCGTCAATGTTCCGGGCATTGGCTGGGAATTTTACGAAGGTCTGGCCAAGCTGGATATCGCGCCTGATGGCGGCAATGGTCCGGCGCTCAAGGCTGTGGCCAGCGGCCTTGCCAAATACGGCATTATCGCCGACGCGGACGTGATCCGTGCCAAGGCTAAGGGATCGCCCGTCGATCTGATTTTCCCGAAGGACGGCGTTTCCTTCATCACCGAGCCGGCCGCGATCATGTCGACGGCCAAGAACCCCGACGGGGCGAAGAAATTCATCGACTTCCTTCTTTCCAAGGAAGGACAGGAACTCGTCGTGGTGCAGGGCAATATGCCGATCGATCCTTCGATCTCGCCGCCTGAGGGCTTCCCGAAGCTGTCGGACATCAAACTCCTGCCTATGGACGCCGACAAGGCCGTCGAAACCGACAAGGAAACACGCGAGAAGTTCACCGGCATCTTCGGCGGCTGAACGGAATGGCCTTGATTGCCGTGGAAATGGCTGAGGAGCGCCGGCGTTTGCCGGCGCTCCTTCCCAAATTGGAATGGGTGGTGCTGGCGCTTCTGGTCATTTTCGTGACCGGCCTGTCGTTTGCGCCGCTGCTGCGTCTTGTCGTGACGGCCATTGCGCCCGGCGGGACGGTGGATTTCGGCCATGTCGCGGAACTGCTCTGGAAAAAGAAAGTACTGACGGCTTCGATCAACACGCTGGTCGTTGCAGGCTTGTCCACGCTGCTTGCCGTCGTGCTTGGGACCATCGCCGCAGCACTGACGGTTTTGACCGACATGCGTTTCAAGACTGCATGGGTCTTCGCTTTCGTCCTGCCGCTGATGATCCCGCCGCAGGTGACGGCCCTGGCCTGGGTTCAGGCGTTTTCTCCTTCAAGTCCAATCCTCGGCGTGCTGGGGCTTTCCTTGCATGATGGCGGGCGTCATCCGCTCTATTCGCCAGGCGGCATCGTGCTCTTGCTTGGCTTCTACAACGCACCGCTTGTCTTTCTCACCGTCAGGGCGGCATTGCGCCGTCTGCCCGCGGAACTCGTGGAGGCGGCGCGCGCCGCCGGGGCCACAAGCTGGCCGCTGATCTTCACTATCGTCCTGCCGCTGGCTCGCGCCGGCCTCTTTGCGGGCGCTGCCTTGTCCTTCGTGTCGTCGATCGGCAATTTCGGCATTCAGGCCATGCTGGGTATTCCGGCCCGCTTCCCGACATTGATCACGTTGATCTACCAGCAGATGAACAGCTACGGGCCTTCGGCTCTAACCGACATGGCCGTTCTCGCGCTGCTCCTTTGCGTGCTGACCATTCTTGGCGTCGGCATCAATGGCTGGCTCGGCCAGCGCGGCGATGTGCGTGTCGACGGGATCGGGCGTCCGATCGAGATGCGGCTGGGGCGGTGGCGTCCGGTCGTCGAACTCGGCAGCTGGTTGTTTCTCGTCGTGACCATGGCGTTGCCCCTGTCGGCGCTTGTGGCGACATCGCTCGTCAACGGCTTTGGTCAGGAGTTGAACTGGCAGAACCTGACATTCGTCAACTATGCCAACGCGCTGGTGCATCAGGTTTCCATCCGCCGGGCGTTTCTCACGAGCCTGCTTCTTACGTCGGTGTGCGTTGCCATTCTCATGGTGGTGTCGCTCTTCATGGCCTACTTCATCGTTTGGAAGCGTGGCCCCCTCGTGCGCCTGCTGCATGTCTTCAGCGAACTTGCCTATGCGCTGCCGGGCATCATCCTTGCGGTGGCGATGATCCTGTTCTTCCTGAAACCGCTGCCCGTTCTCGGTTTCAGCATCTATGGGACCGTCTGGATCATTCTTGCCGCCTATCTCTCGAGTTTCCTTGCATTGGCCTTGCGTCCGGTCCTGGGCGGCTTTGCCCAGATCGACCGGGCCATGGAGGAGGCGGCACAAGTGGCCGGCGCCGGATTTCTGGCGCGCATGCGCGACATCATCATCCCTCTCGTCGCGCCGGCGGCGGTCGCTGGCGGTGTCATGGTCTTCATGAGCGCTCTCAACGAGATACAGGTCTCCATTCTTCTGGTGTCCTCCAGCGTCCGCACCATCGGTCCGATGGTCGTCTTTCTGGAAGAGGGAGGATCATCGACGCTGGCCGCCGCCGTCGGCTGCCTGATGATCGTGGCGGTGCTTCTCCTGATGCTCGCGGCGTCGGGCTTGTCCCGATATCTGCCGAAAGGGGTGTTGCCGTGGCAAAATTGACGGTTGTCAGTGGAGTGGGCGGCAAGTTGCCTGCGGCCTTCCTGCTGGAGATGGATGGCAAACGCATCCTTCTGGATCTAGGGGAGGGGCCACAACCAGGCGTCAAGCCGGATGTATCCGGCATCGGTGCGGTCGATGCGATCTGTCTTTCACACGCGCATATAGACCACGCCGGCTCTCTTGAACTTTCAGACCGGTTGGGCAATCCGCCGGTCTATGCGACGGCGCAGACGTTTCGGCAGATCAGTGAAACCGTCGTCTCTCTCAACAGGCGCATCGAGTTGCCGGTCAAGGGACAAAGCCGGATCGCTGGCCTGCCCGTCACGGTCGGGCGAAACGGTCACGCGCCAGGGGGTATCTGGTTTCATTTCGCCGGTCACGGCGGATTTCTCTATATGGGCGACTGGAACGCGGAGTCCTTGCTGCTGCCGTTCGATCAGCCGCCCGCTGCCGCTTGCGTTGTCACCGACGCATCGTATGGCGACCTGGAGGATGCGCTGTCTCATCAGGTACAGGCCATCGCGTCCTTTGCAGCGGCAGGAGCGGTCTTGTGCACGCCAGCCGGGGGGCGAGGCCCTGAAATGGCGTTGGCCCTGAGCGGGCTCGGTCTGAATGTCGCTGTCTGTCCGGTCGTGCGGCGGGAGATGGAGTTTTTGGCGAAGACCCGCGGAGGCATCATCAGCGCGGGCAAATGCGCCGAGATCGAAACCTTGCTGGGTGTGATGAGGCAAGGCGACGACTGGTCGCCGGCCGAGATTATCGTGGCAACGGAAGCCAATGCGGAAAGCGGGCTGGCGGCTCAACTCCTGCACCGGCAGGACGAGGGTTTCCGCTTCCTCTTTTCCAGTCACGTGCCGGTTGGGACGCCGGCGTGGGACATGCTCCAGCGCGACGAAGCGCGCTGGCTGCCATGGAATGTTCACCCACGGCTGCAGGACACGATGGACCTTGTGACGCGCATAGGAGCCGAGAGGGTGGTAGCGGCTTTCGCGCGGCCAGATGACATGATCCGGCTCGCTCACTGGCTTGGCCCGCGTCTTTGCAGCGACCGCGCCTTTGCCTTGTCCGGGATACAGGACGGCCTGTTGAAAGCTGCCGAGTAGGACTGACGCATGAACCTGAGACAGAGCGAGCATCTCCCGATGAGCGAGGAGGAAGAGGACCGGCTTCCGGTTCTGATGCCCGTCCTCACGGATATCGAAGAGGCCGGCAAAACACTTTTCATCGGCAACGCGGTTGCAGCGAATGATGCCGAACTCCTGCTAGGCAACGGCATCACCTCGACAATGAATCTCGCAGTGAACATAGAGCTGCCGCCGCTGGCTCTTAGCGATGGCACGGTGGTCAGACGCACGCATATCGGATTGATCGATGGGCCGGGAAATGTCCCCCAGCATGCTCTTGGCGCGGTGCTCGTCCTGCAGGGCATCCTGAACCAGCAGAGCCCGGGCAAAGCGCATTATCCGCCGCACCGTGCGGGCGATGTGCTGGTGCATTGCAGAGGCGGACGCAGCCGCTCCGCCAGCGTTATCGCGCTTTATCTCCACCTCGATTGGCCGCAGCGTTTCCCGACCTTCAACGACGCTTTGTCTCACGTGCGTTCCTGCCGCGGGCTCGACGAAACCCAACCGCAGGCCGCGATGCTCGACCTCTGCCGAAAGGCGCTGGCTATGTATAAAAATGAAATCAAGTAGGGATACGCGCTGACCTGCAGTTAGCGTATCATGGCTTTCTGCCCACGGCGATCAGAACAATGCCGAGGCCAAAATAGCAGCGTGGGTTGTTATTTCGACAGGCGGTTTTCGTCGTCGATCAAGTTGAGACGGGCAGGCGCCGCATCGCCCCAAACCCAAAGCACGAGGTTTAGATCGCCCTCGGAGGCGCCTGGCGCGAAACTTCTGACAAGCAACGCCTGGTAGCCGCCGGCAATCAGTCGTCGGGCGAAGGCTTGCGTCCTGGCCTCGCCGGTTGCCTTCATCTGGTCGCGCCAAGTGCTGTTTGCCAGCGCGTCCGCATCCAGACCTTCTGCCTTGAGGGCTTGTTCGTCCCGGCAATCGAAAACACCGTCGATCTCAGCGTCGTAGTAGACCAGTGTCGTTGGCTGGAGATTGCCAACCTGATTGGCTTCCCGCAGTGCCGTCATCACCGACAGAGACGCATAGAGCGCCGGCACGCCTTTCGGGTTGAACCGCCCGCCATAGAGTTCGGCACCGCGGCCAGACAGCGGCTCGCGCGCATAGACAGGATTGAGTGCTCGATAGAGCTTACCCCGGTAAAGCATCAACCGGGTCAGGCGTGTACGCCTGCGTCGACCGCGTCGATATAGTCGAGCACGTCATCGGCACGCCCGCCGCGAACGAGTTGCATTGCCGTCTGGCCCGAGAAGCCTGGCAGGGGCTCGGAGCGATACCAGGCATATGCCATAAGGCTCGAACCGAAGCGCTGCTCCACTTTGTTGATCACCTCGACCATCTCACGCAGCCGGCGCTGGGTTTTGTCCGAATGCACGCGATCCTTGCGCTGGACGGCGTCCTTGCCGAGCCCTGCCGTCCGGGCGACTTCCTCGCTGGTCGTGCGCAAGGCATCTGCGATCTTGCGCGGGGCGAAGAAGCCGTTGTTGGAATATTGAACCAAGCCCATTTACGTCTCCTGCGGAGAGTATCCGCTAATATTGACGCAATATAGCGGCAGTTTTAGCGGCATTCAAGGGCAGGGGTCGATGTAAAGTTATTCACATCAGGCCAAATCCCGGCTTTGCATCGCGCTGCTGCGGTTGGCAGGCGCGTTACAGGATAGCGGTCAGTGCTTTCTCGCCAAGTCTGTTACCACGTCCAGCAGGACGTTTGCTCCGTTGATCAGGTCGCTGTCCGGGGTGTATTCGGCGGGATTGTGGCTGATGCCTTGTGCGCTCGGCACGAAGATCATCGCGGCCGGGCATAGGCGGGCCATCATCTGAGCGTCGTGTCCGGCTCCCGAGGTGATCCTCATGGATTTAAACCCTCGCAGCTCCGCGACCCGCTCGATCCTGTCGACGATGTCGTCGCAGAATTCCACCGGCTGTGTTCGGGCGAGTGTCTCGCTTCTCACCGTTACACCGAGAGCGTTCGAAATCGATATGATTTCATCCGCAAGCGCCGTCTCTGCCTTTAGCAGTCGTTCTTCCTTCGGGCTTCGCAGGTCCACCGTGAGGGTGGCACGGGAAGGTATCACGTTGATCGCATTGGGTTCGAAACAAATGGACCCCACTGTCCCGACCATTTCCAAGCTGTATTCCATGGCAAGCTCATGCACGAATTCCATGATTTTCGCCGCCGCATGTCCGGCATCGCGCCGCAGGCCCATGGGCGTCGTTCCGGCATGATTGGCGATGCCATCGATCGTGATCCGCTGCCATGAAATGCCCTGCAGATTTTCAACAGCGCCTATCTGCCTTCCCAAGGATTCCAGGATGGGCCCCTGTTCGATGTGAAGCTCGACATAGGCTTCGGGAGTCAGAAATCCCGGATCGAGCTTCCCCGCGTATCCGATACGCTCCAGCTCGTGGCCAAGCAGCTTGCCGTCGATTGAAACTGCCTGAAGTGCCTCTTCCACGCCCATTCCGCCCACATAGACAAGAGAACCCATCATATCGGGCGTAAATCTCACGCCTTCCTCATTGGTGAAGGCAGTGACGACGAGCGGCCTCGCCAGATGAATTCCCGCGGCCATGAGCGTTTCAATAATGCCGAGCCCTGCCAGAACGCCATAACACCCGTCAAACTTCCCTGCATCGATGACCGTATCGATGTGCGATCCAATCATGATGGGTGCCGCTCCAGTGTTTTGCGGTGTTTCGTAGATCGCAAAGATGTTGCCGATGCGGTCTATGAAAACCTCCAGTCCGGCTTCCTTCGCCCATCTCACGAACAGATCGCGGCCCAGCCTGTCGGCGTCGGTGGCGGCGAGCCTTGTCAACCGGCCTTCCTGGTCGACGCCCAAGCTCCCCATTTCCTTCAGTCGGCGAACAAGCCGTTCGCCATCAATGGTCAAGCGGGTCATCTGGTTGTCCTCATTCTCAAAGGCGGACGAAATCGGCGAGACGGGCATCCCGCAAAACTTGGTCACGCAGCGCATTCGGTGAGCCCTCGAAGACGACTTTCCCGCCTTCCATGAAAATCACCCGATCCGACACTTCGAGAGCGAATTTCATCTCATGCGTCACGATGATCATCGTGCGACCGGATTTCGCCAGATCGGCCATGATGCGAAGCACTTCGCCAACGGTCTCCGGGTCCAGCGCCGATGTCGGTTCGTCAAACAGCAGGACCGAGGGATTCATAGCCAACGCCCTTGCGATGGCAACACGCTGCTGCTGCCCGCCGGAAAGCTGATGCGGATACTTGTTTTCGTGCGCGAGCATTCCAACCTGGCTCAGGATCGCCCTGGCACTGGCCCGGATCTCGCCGGCGCTTCCACGATTGTGATAGTGAGGCCCCAGAGTGACATTCCCGAGCACCGTCTTGTGAGGGAAGAGATTGAAGCTCTGAAACACCATTCCGAGTTCCAGCATCTCGGTTCTGGCTTTCGGCAAGCTCCTGCTGAGCCGCTCTTCGAGGCCGGCTATGAAGGGCTTTTCCTTCAGATAGACGACGCCCTGGTCAAGCGTCTCCAGACCGTTCAGTGACCGGATAAGGGTGGTCTTCCCGGACCCGGATGGTCCGATAATCGATACGACCTCTCCCTGACGAACGGCCAGGTTCAGATTGCTGAATACGGAATTGTCGCCAAAGGATTTTCCTCCGCGATCTAGCCGAATTGCGGGTTGGCTGTAGTCCCGTTCCACGACCGACGATGAGATTGACGAAGAGTCCGTCTCGTCAATCCCGGCCTTCGAAAGCGCGGTGAGACGATTGGAGAAATCGAGGTGTCGTTCCAGCGCCTTCAGCAGCGTGTCGAAAACGGTCACGATCAACACGTAATAGAACGCCACCGCCACCATCGTTTCGATAACCTTGAAATTCTGGGTGTAGTAGCGCTGGCCGACAAGAAGTATTTCAGCCAGCGATATGACCGAGACGAGCGACGTCAGTTTGACGATCGAGATGAACTCGTTCGCGAGCGACGGGAGAGCGATCCGTAAGGCTTGCGGAATGACCACGAGCCGTTGGATGCCGGAGCGCGACAGACCAAGCACATGCCCGGCCTCGTACTGTCCCTTGCTGACGGAAACCAGCGCGCCCCTGTGGATCTCGGCAATATAGGCTGTCTCGCTTAGAACGAGTGCGATCAGACCGGATATGAAGGGGATAGAGAGGAAGGGGCCTGTCGACGGGAACGCTTGCGGGAGATTGTAGACGAAGATCAGCAGGACCAGCAGCGGAAGGCTCCGGAAGAACCAGACGTAGACAGACGCGATCTTTCTTACTGCGAGATACCCGGATCGGTGCGCGAGCGCGACAAAGAATCCAAGTATCACGCTGATGATCCAGCTCGCCACGCTGAGTTCGATGACAAGCAGGGTTGCATTCCAGAAATCGCGGCTCCAGAGCAACCCGATCGTATAGGACCAGTCAAATTCCATTATCTCGTTTCCGGTGCTGCCAACAAGGCGTAGCCCCTTTCGGGGCTACGATTGCGTGGGCTTGCTAGTTCTATTCGGAGAGTGACCTGGCGATTTCTTCTTCAGAGGGCAGCGCCAGATTATATTTCGCGAGGATCGCATCGTATTCCTTCGATGCGACCAGCGTCTGCAGCTCGTTCTTCAGGCGCTCAAGCAGTTCTGTGTTGCCCTTCTTGACGGCAATACCCATCACGACAGGAAACAGAATCTCGGTGGAGGTGATTTTCAGCCGATCACCTGTCGCAAGGACGGCGGCCTTCGAAACGCCCGCGTCGTCGAAAACGACGTCTGCGCCACGAGACAGGAGCGCCTGTGCCGCCTCGGCAGATGTGGCGAATTCCTTCACGTCGATGGGATTGGAAGCGCAGCTGGTGTCGGACGTTTTCTGAAGTTCCGGAACCCATGCCGCGCCCTTGAGGTTTGCTACCCGCTTGCCGCAGAGATCCTCCGGTTTCTTCGGCGCGAAGTCGTCGTCGCTGCGCACCATCAGGGAACCGCCGGTCTTGGCATACGGAATGTAATCCACCACCTTGGCGCGGGCAGCGGTCACATAGAGCGCGGACGCGATAACGTCATATTTGTTCGCTTGAAGTCCTCCGATGAGGTTGGCAAAACGGGTGTCGATAAACTCGACTTCAAGCCCGAGCTTGGGTGCGATCGCGGCCAGGACATCTGCGTCCAGGCCCTTGGTGACGCCGTTCTCGAGATAGTCATAGGGCGGGTAGACCTGGTCGGAACCGACAAGAAGCTTGCCGGCCGTGATTGTGCCGGCGTCTTCTGAATGGGCAATTCCCGCGGTAACCAGCGTTAGCGCAAGGATTGCCATCGCCACACTTGATTTGGCGGCTGTTGCGGCTTTGATACTAAGCTTCATTTTTTATTCCCCTTGATTGTGAGACAGACCGTCTGCCTCGGATGGACGGTTCTCCTCCCATTCGTCCTCAGCGAATTACTGGCAGTTCCCGCGGTGCTCTTTTCGTCAGCAGGCGTGGGCCATCGCTGGTGATTGCGATGTTTTCCTCGTGAACGATCATCTTGCCGGGCGCATATTCCATTCCGGGCTCGATGGTCAGGACCATGTTCTCCAGGATTACGGTGCCATCGCCGAGCCGATGTGACGGCGGTTCTGTCAGCTGAAGCCCAAGCCCGTGGCCGAGGCGGCCGACATTGTTTCCGATCGCACCGGCGTCTTCGATGAACTTCGACATGGCGCGGAACACGTCGTCCGTCGTGGCGCCGGGAACTGCGGCCTTTATCCCTGCTTCCGTCGCAAGCCACAGCGCTTCATGCACCCTGTGCGCATCATCGGAGACGGTACCAACGGCGTAGTTGCGATCGAAATCGCAGAAGTAGCCGTCGAATGTCGATCCGGTATCGATGAAGAGGATGTCGCCCTTATCCAGAACACGGTCGTGAGGCCCGCAAACGATCTGCTCGACACCTCCGGGACCGGAAATCGCGGGCAGGAACGGTGTCGAATCCGCCCCGCGGCGAGCAATGTCGATGCGCAGTTTGCGGGCAACCTCGCGTTCGCTTTCGCCGATGGATATCTGCGATGGCAACGCTTCGTAGGCGTCGCTCGCTATCTGGCAGATGTAGTTGATGTGTTCGATTTCAGCGGCGGTCTTCACCATGCGGATCTCCCAAAGGCATGGCGATCCGTCCTCGATATTGGAGCCGACGGTTTCGCGGAGCCTGAGGAACTCGGAGACGGGCATGCGCAGCGCCATTTCCCGGCCCATTTCCGCACCGATCCGCCCGAAGCGTCTCGGCAGGCTTTCCAGGGTTGATTTGAGAAGAGAAAGCCCGTCGTCTTCCGGCACCGGGGCAGGCCAGGTGCGTATGTCCTTCATCCATGTCAGGGCCATTTCTGGTGCGCCGATCTCCGGGATGACGGCGATCGGTTCTCCAGCCAAGGGAACGACGACGAACCACGGCCGCGTCGGGCTCTCCCAGAACTGAGAGTCGAACCCCGTGAAATATCGAACATTCGGCGGCGCGGAGACGAGGAGCGCGTCAAATCCGTGATTGCTCATGATCTTTTGAGCGCGGGCTACGCGTGTCTCGAATTCTGACGACGAGAAGCCTCTTCGCGGGATAATCAGTTGGTCTTGCATAGGATGTCCTTTTAGAAATGTGCGTTCTGCGCAGTGCGATTGGTGATTGATCCGGTCTATCGAACCTCGGCGGTCGGTGTGCCCTTACGGGCAAGAAAGCCGGATACCAAGTGGGGCGGCACACCGACAATCTTCTCGTAGGAAGCCGGGTCAGTGGCAGTCTCTGTGTTGATGAGAAGCACGCGGCTCTGCTCGTCCAGCTTCAGGATCGCGCGGGCGTTGGCATCCGCGGCTAACGCCTGAAGTCCGGCCAGCCCGGCCGCCCCGCTTTCGCCAGCCACAATCCCGCGTCGACCCTGGCCACGGAACGCGAGCGAACGCATCGCGTTCTTTGCGTCCTCTTCGGAAACAGTCATGAAAGCATCTGCCGTCCTCTGGAGGATCCGCCAAGCAACAAGTGAGGGCGTATAGCACTCCAGCATCGCCATGATGGTTGGCCGGGTTGGCGTGAACGAGCGCAATTCGCCCGCCCTGGCTGTCTCGAAAAGGCATGCGGCGCGGTCCGGTTCGACGATAATTGTGGTGATATTTTCGCGCCCCAGGACTTCGGAAAGATGCCCCGAAACGCTGCTGGCAAAACCGCCAACGCCCGCCTGAAGGAAGACGTGGGTGGGCGGCTGAAGTCCCTGCTGTGCAAATTGCTGTAGGGCTTCTTCAGCGAGGACGGTGTATCCCTGCGCCACCAAACTCGGGATCGTCTCGTAGCCGGGCCATGAGGTGTCAGACACGAGAATCCATTTGCGCTCGGCACTTATTCTTTCTGCTTCCGCGACCGAGTGGTCATAGTTTCCTTCAACCCGGATGACTTCATCTGCGCCAATGGCGTCTGCCCTTGCGGCCGTTACCCCTTCATGGACGAAGATGACCGCCTTGCAACCGAGCAGCCGCGCACCGGTAGCGACCGACTTTCCGTGATTGCCGTCTGTCGCGCAGCAGAACGTTATGGATTTCGCATATTCTCTGGCTGTAGGGGAGACGAGTTGGGGTATTGCGACTTCGCTCCCAAGGTGCTCTTCCAGCATTGACTTGAAGATCGCCATCACGGCATACGCGCCACCCAATGCCTTGAAGCTACCCTGATTCAATCGCTGTCCTTCGTCCTTGAGCAGGACGTGTCCGGTTCCTGTCTGCCTTGCCAACTCGGGAAGCGAGATCAAGGGAGGGGTCTCGTTCTGTCCCCAAAGCGCGAGAAACGGGCGGACGATATCCGGGGCATCAACGCCGACGAGGCGCCTTTCCGCCTCATTCAACTGACGATCTGCCGCTTTATGGAAATGCAACTGCATGGAACTCTCTTGCCTGATTTTTTAAGAGAATATTCCAAGCGGCAGTTTATTTGTGCTCTTATTTGGATATGAATGTGCAAGTTTTTTGCAAATTGCCTGAGATTTGGAGGATCTGTTGAAGAAGCAGCCGGTGGTAACGATCGACGATTTCGATCTCAGGATTCTCCAGTTGGTTCAGGTCGATAACATGATGCCGCAGCGGGTAATTGCGGACCGGATCGGGCTTTCGGCTCCGGCGGTGGCCCGGCGGCTTCAACAGCTTCGCGAAGGCGGCGTCATTAGACAGGACATCGCGATCGTGAATGAAACGGCCGTCGCCCGCCCGCTGACGATCATCGTTCACGTGACGACCGAGAATGAACGCCTGGACCTGCTGGACGCCATGAAGGATCGGTTCCTGCGCTGCAGGCAGGTGCGGCAGTGCTACTATGTAACCGGGGAAATGGATTTCATCCTGATCGTCAACGTCAAGGACATGGCCGAGTATAATGAAATGACGCGCGAGCTCTTCTTCGAGGGCGGAAACGTCAAAAGCTTCCGCACCTGTGTTTCGATGGAGAACGTTAAAACCAATGGACCAATTCCGCTTTAGCAACGGTTCGTAGGTGCAAGCCTATGAGGCCTCAGAGAAGTCTCTATGGCAAGGCTGGCCATAATCCCAGCGACTGCTTATGGGCTAATCTTTGGCAAGCTGCTGCGTTACAAGCGCCGCCACATCGATCAGTTCTTTGATCAGAGGATTTGCCGGCTGGCGGTGGCCGATGGCAATGATGCAATCGTCCATATTGGAGATGGTGCGGAAGGTAACTCCGGGCCGGGCGTAGAAACGCGCAGTGCTTTCCGCAGTTATGCTTATGCCCTTACGCAAGGCCACGGCCTGCAATTCGGAATCAACGGTGGCGGCTTCGAACACGACACGGGCGGTCCGGCCCTGCCTGTATTGGCTGGCAAGCCAATAGTCCCGCCATACGCCGGTTCCCGGTGCAGCGATGAAGGGTTCGTCGAGCAGTTGCTCCACCTGAACCGTATCCTGCAGGCTCAATGGATGACCGTCAGGTAAACAGGCAACGCATTTCTCCCGGGCGATCTCTACGATATGTATGCCCGGCGTATCCACCGGCGGACGGAAAATGCTGCAGTCCACGAGTTCCGTCGACAGTCCGGCGTCCGGATTGGTGAAGTCGTATTCGACGAATTCGAGCGTCGCATTCGGCCGGCGCCGTTCGAATTCCTGGGTAATCTTCGGAATGAATTCAACGGCGGTGCCGATCAGGTACCCGACCCTGAGGAAATTGTGTATCGACAGTTGGAGGGCTTTTACCTCCTTGTGGAACGTCTCCATCGAGCGATTGAACTTGTGGGCATATTCACAAAGTATCGCGCCGTCCTTGGTGAGTGAGACGCTGCGCGTGGTACGCTCGAAGATTTCGAAACCCAGCGTCGCCTCAAGTTGCATAATGGTTTGCGACAGTGCCGGCTGCGAGACAGCCAGCCTTTCGGCCGCTCTCGCGAAGTTCTTCTCACTGGCGACGGCGAGCAGGCACCGGATGTGACGAAGCTGGATATTCATAAGCGACATGAATTAATCCTTTCGCTAATCGTCCTTGTTGTCAACGCGTCTCCGCTGCTTAATCCACCTCATCGGAGACGAGAGGAAGCATCGATGAACGTCGCGCAAATGACAGTAAAATCGGACGAATATCGCATTGAGGAGGGTAAGCGTTCACTGATCCATGACCCTCTTGACGGGGACAACACCAAGATCATGCTCGTTCGGGCGCGCGGTTCATATGTCTGGGACGACAAGGGCAATCGCTATCTGGATTGCACCTCACAGGCCTGGTCGAACAATCTCGGCGCAAACGACCCGCGCGTGGTTGAAGCCGCGATCGCCCAGCTTCGGGAAATCACCCACGCACGGCCGAATTTCAATACCAGGCCGCTGCTGACGCTGACCTCGAAGCTGCGGGAGATCGCGCCCGGCGATCTCAACCGGATCGGCTACGCACTGCATGGCAGTCTTGCGGTGGAAATGGCGATGAAACTCGCCTTCAAGAATCGTCCCGGCGCCCATAACATCATCGTGCTGCAGGACGCCTATCACGGCCGTTCGATCACAACGATGGCGGCAAGCTGGCCGCATCCGGACAACCCGTTTCTGCCGATGCAGCCACGCTTCACGCGGGTCCCGCACCCCGACCCATATCGGCCACGCATCGGTCTGGACCCTGAGACTGACGTCCAACTCTGCCTGTCGCTCCTCGAAGACACGATAGACCGTGGCGTCGATGGTGGTGTCGCCGCGATCATGATGGAGCCGATCATGGGTAACGGCGGCCACATCGTCCTGCCTCTGTCCTATCTCCAGGGCGTTCGGGAAATATGTGACCGGCGCGGCATCCTGCTGATTTGGGACGAGATACAGAGCTGCTTCGGCCGGACCGGCAAGATGTTCGCAGCCGATCTCTATGGCATCGTCCCCGACATCATGACCTTCGGCAAGGGGATCGGCGGCGGCTTCCCGCTGGCCGGTATTTTCGCCAGCGAAAAGCTTCACAAGTTCGACTCCGGCGAGGACGCGCTGACCTTCGGATCTTTCCCCGTCGCCATGGCCGCGGCGGTCGCGACCGTGGACGCGATCATCGAGGACAAACTTTGCGACAAGGCGCATGAGCTCGGCGAATATGCCACCGCACGCCTCAACGAAATGGCGAGGCACCGCAAGCTCATCGGTGATGTCCGCGGTCCCGGCCTTTTCGTTTCTGCCGAGCTCGTCAAGGATCGCGAGACGAAGGAGCCGGCGCGCCTGGCCGCAAGCGAAGTTTATCGTCGCGGGGTCGACAGAGGCGTTCTCTTCGGCGAAAGCCGCTATGCAGGTCTTGGCAATCTCATCAAGGTAAAGCCTCCGCTGGATTGCTCGATGGAGGACATGGCCCATGCGCTCGACGTGTTCGACGAGGTGCTGGGCTCGATCGAGGCAGACGGCATCGCCTGACGCTTCGATCGATATGCGACACTTTCCGGCGGGATCGCTGCCGGAAGGACCGGGAAGGAAAAGACGTGCACAAGCGCGCGACAGTCAGTGAACAGACCGACAAAGGGGATCAGGACTATGCTCGACAAGAAATTCACCCGCCGATCCATTCTCGCTGCCGGCACGACGGCAGCCCTTGCCATGCCGTTCGTGCGGCCGTCCTGGGCAGCACCCGATCGGGTTCGCGCCCTTATGTGGGAGGCCTATCTGCTTCCCGACAAGATCACGGCTTTCGAGGAGACGCACAAGGTCAAGTTCGTGCCGTCCTTCTTCGACGGCAATTCCGAGGCCTACAACAAGCTCCGTGTCGGCGGCTCGAAGGAATTCGATCTCGTGCAGGCCGACGGCTTTTGGCCGCAGCTCTATTTCCGGGAAAACCTGCTGCGCGAAGTGGACTATTCGAAGGTTCCGAACGCAGCCGGCTATCTGCCTGAATTCGCGCCCGAGACGTTCAAGGTTCTTTCCGATCCGGCCACAGGCAAGAAGATAGGTTTTCCCTTCTGCTGGGGTGCCTACGGCATCACCTACGACGCCGGAAAGGTTGCGCCGGAAAAGACCGAGACGCTCGAATGCATGTTCAATGCGGATTATTCCGGCATGCTCTCGACCAGTTCCCGTTTCGAGGAGAACATCGCGCTCGCCGCTCTCCTGGTCACGGAACGCCTGGGCAGCCGCGATCAGCCGCGTCCGGACGGCAAGCCCTTCAACCCCTACGTCTTGACCGACGCGGAGCTTGCCGAGATCGAGAAGCTGCTGATCCAGCAGAAGAGCCTGCTCCTGACACGCTATCAGGACAATCCGACCCTGTTCCAGTTGCTGCAGAGCGGTGCCGTCGTGGCGGCAACCGAGTTCGCTCAGGTCTTTCGTCAGTTGCTCACGGCTGAGAGTCAGGGTGCGCCGGCGGTCGACTTCCGCCATGCGCTGCAAATGAAGGAAGGCGGTCTCGGCTGGGTCGACACCTGGCTCATCACCTCTGGTGTCGAAGACGGTCCGAAATTCGATCTCTGCAACAGCTTCATCGACATGATGATCTCTTCGGACGTCATGAAGAAGATCGGCGAAGTGGCCGGATGTTCGACCACCGTCGACCTGCGCGCCATCTCGACGGAAGACGAACGCAAGCTATTCCTGATGGACCGCTCGAGCGAGATCACCGGCCTGTTCATGTTCGACCAGCCGTCCTCCCCTGAAAAGTGGGAACGGGTGTGGTCGAACGTGCAGGCAGCCTAAGAGACCGTTTGGAAATTCTACTCTGGCGGCCATCTGATGGCGTTTTCTGCGCTTCCGGTGCTCACGGACCCAATGTCCGCTGCGCTCCGGTTCTCGAAATCACCACCATATGACTCGCCGGAGCGAATTTCGAAACGGTCTCTAAGCGATCAAGCCTTAATCATACCAAGTTCGTCGGCCGGGGCGCGTTTTCTGCCCCGCGCCGCCGTCAGGATGGGTTCTTTCATGAGTCAGACGGGTTCCTACATACGAATCGACAACGTCTCCCGCCGCTATGGCGCGGTGCGGGCGCTCGACAGCGTCAGTGTCGACATTGCGAAGGAAGAATTCATCGCCATTCTGGGGCCGAGCGGATCGGGCAAGAGTACGCTTTTGCGTCTCATCGCCGGCCTCGACCGGCCGACCGAAGGCCGTATCCATTTCGAAGGCGAGGACGTCACCAATCTGCCGCCCCACAAGCGCGGCATCGGCATGGTGTTCCAGGAATTCCTGCTATTCCCGCATCGCACCGTGCGCGAGAACCTGGCTTTTCCGCTCAGGATGCGGAAGGAGCCTCAGGCAGTGATCGACGAAAGGCTGGAATGGGTAGCCGGCGTCCTTTCGCTCACGACGCTGCTCGACCGCTACCCGAGCCAGCTTTCCGGCGGCCAGCAGCAGCGTGTCGCGCTCGGGCGCGGCCTGGTGGCGCGGCCGACATTGCTTCTGCTCGACGAGCCGCTCGCCAATCTGGACCGGGAACTTCGGCAGGAAATGGAGATCGAGATCCGCCGGTACCAGAAGCAGCTCGGTATTCCCTTCATTTACGTGACGCACAACCAGGAGGAAGCGCTCAGCATGAGCGACCGCATCGCGGTCATCAACAACGGCCGGCTCGAGGCGCTCGGCGAGCGGCAGGCGATCTATGATCATCCCGAGACGCCCTTCGTGGCGCGCTTCGTCGGCAAGTCGAGCAAATTCCAGGGTGTCGTCGGACAGGATGCCAAGACGGTGCGGCTCGCGCGCCATGATTACGAATTCATGCTTCCCGCGGGCGTGTTCAGGGCAGGCGACGCCGTCGATATCTTCGTCAAGAACGAACGTTTCGACATCGCGTTGAAATCCGAAGGTGGGGCCGGCATTCCCTGTACCGTTGTCGATGTCGTTCTACGGGGGCCGTTCCTCGAATACATTCTGGAAACGGACAGAGGCGACTCCCTGATCGCCGTCAAACCGAAGCGCAACCCGCTTCCGGTCCAAGAGCGGGTTCTCATTTCCTGGAAGCCGTCCGAGTGTCACATCTTCAAGGCGGGGGGCTGACCATGCACAACGACGTCATCCGGCGCCGCCTGTTTCTCGATATTCCGAGCGTCTTTCTGTTGCTCTTCTTCGTGATGCCGCTGATCGCCCTTGTGGTGCTGAGCTTCTGGCAGACGGAAAACTACAAGATCGTCCGGGAATGGACGTTGATGAACTACGGCACGCTTGCGACCGAAGGCGCCTACATCACCTTCTTCCTTCGCTCATTGGCGATGGCTGTCGGCGTTGCGGTGGCGCTGGTCGTCATCTCCTGGCCGATCGCCTATTTCATCGTCCGCTATGGCGGGCGCTACCGCATCATCTTCTCGCTGCTGTTGGTGATCCCCTTCCTGTCCGGCGAGGTGCTGCGCCTGATCGCGCTGCAAGGCATGCTGGGTCCGGCGGGGCTGGTGAATGGTGCGCTCATCCGCATGGGCGCGGCACCGCTCAGGATGATCATGTATTCCAATGCCGCATCCTTCATCGCCTTCGTCTATCTCTACCTGCCGCTGGTCATCACGACCATCTATCTGTCGCTGATCAATTTCGATTTCCGCCTTGCGCATGCCGCGAGCGCCTGTGGCGCCAACCGCCTGCGCGTCTTCACCGAGGTGATATGGCCGCTTAATCTTTCGGGCACGATCGTCGGCTTCATGCTGGCCTTCATCCCGACGCTCTCGGCCTCGCTGGTTCCGCGCTTCCTGGGAGGGCCGAACGGCACGCTCTACGGCATGTCGATGGCGCAGCAGTTCGGCGAATCCGGCACCTGGGCGCTGGGTGCGGCCATGGGCGTCGTGCTCTTCGTCTTTTCGGCGCTCGCCCTCGCCATCCTGAGCTTCGGCGTCGATCTGCGCCGCACAGGCTTTACCGGACTTGGGAGGCAGTGAGATGAGGCCGCACTTCTCCGATACGCTGATCAAGTGGTTGCTGGCGGCATTCCTGGTCGTCGTGTTCGCCTTTCTCTATATGCCGATCGTGCATATCCTGTTTGCCTCGCTGTCGAGCCGGCCGAATTTTCCCTATCCGCCTGAGTTCAACGTAGCGAGCTATGTGCGGCTCTCCACCAACACGGTCTACCAGAGCGCCTTCATCAACAGCCTCATCCTCGCCTCTTGCACGGCGGTACTGTCCACCTTGCTCGGCTTTGTCGCGACGATCGGCGTGCTGCGGTTCGGCGGTAGGAGGGCGCTGTTCTACGCAATCTTCTTTGCGGCGCCACTCTTCGTCGCGGAAATCCTGCTCGGCATATCCAGCATGGCGCTCTACTACCTGCTCTTCGAACTGCAAGGAAACATGCTGGCTGCCATCATAGCCAATACCGTGCACTGCTTCAGCTTTTGCTTCCTGATCATGGCGGCGATGCTCTACAAATACGACTGGCGAATGAATGAGGCGGCGATCGTATGCGGTGCCTCGCCCTTCCGGTCCTTCATCGAGGTGATGTTGCCGATGACCTGGCCGGGCATCATGGGAAGCCTGATCACGGCATTCGTGCTCTCGCTGAACGGGTTGGACGTGTCGTTCTATCTTCTTGGCGCGACGCCAACCATGCCTTCCGTGGCGTGGGGTGCGCTGCGTTATGGTGTGAAGCCGGAGCTCTACGCTCTATCGTCGCTGATCAACCTGACTATCTTTGCTCTCGTCATCGGCTTGCTGATTTCGATCAGGCTGAAGCAACATACCGGCCAAGGCTAGCATATTCCGCTACGCACTTGGCCTGCTGGAGCTGTAGCGCTGTGAGCGTCAACCTTGACGCCATGTACCGAACAGCATTTGCAGGAAGCGTTCGGCGGCCGGGGATAAGGTTGCGCCGCGCCTGCGCACGACACCGATCGTGCGGGAAATCTCGGGACTATGGATCGGGCGTGTCACCAGGAAGGGATGATCACCTAATGGTGTCGCCATTTTCGGTAGCACCGAGATACCCATCCCGGCCTCCACCAGTCCGAGCGAGGTCGACAGATGGGTTACCTCGTAGAACCAGCGGAGCGTGATGTTCGAACGTGCGAGAGCTGCATCAAGAAGCGTGCGGTTGCCGCTGGAGCGATGCACGGTGATCAGTCGATAGGGTTCGAGTTCCGACCATCCGACGCTAGGTCTTTCAGACAGCGGGTGATCCTTTCGTGCGGCGAGCACAAACGGATCCTCCGCCAGCCTGTCGAAAGTCAGATCCGGATCGGTTGAACCCATGATGTTGACGCCGAATTCAACTTCGCCACGCGCCACGGCCTGCAAGCCTTCGGTCGCTGGCAAGTCGAGAATGCGAAATCTTATGTTCGGATATTCGGTGTTGAACTGCCGAATGACCGTCGGAAGGAAGTAGAAGGCCGCGGTGGGCAGGCAGGCAATGGTGACGAGGCCGCCGCGCGCAGCGCCAAAATCGCGCACTGCAAAGAGCGATCCGTCGAATTCTTCAAGCATACGCCGTACCAGCGGAACCAGCTCTGCGCCGAGCGCCGTTGCGGCGACATGCCGGGTCGTGCGCTCAAGCAGCGGCGCGCCGATTGTTACCTCTAGCTTCTGAATCCTGCGGCTCAGTGCCGGCTGGGACAGGTGCAGCAACTCGGCAGCACGGTGGAAACTCTCCAGTTCCAGTACGGCGAGGAATGCACGCAGGTCCAGTATCTCGCAATTGATGCTCATGGCGCATGAACTACCCAAATCTTCGCATTTCTCATATCAATGGCTTCTGCGTTAATTGCAATAAACAACCACACAAATAGCTCTTACGCATTAATTCAGTGGGCCCGGCGCATGAATGATCTGTTTTCCATCCCTTGTGTGATGATGAGGGGCGGCACCTCCAAGGGCGCGTTTTTTCTCGCATCGGATCTGCCGGAGAATGTGGAGGAGCGGGACCAGATACTTCTCTCGATAATGGGTTCGGGGCACCCGCTGCAGATCGACGGCATAGGCGGCGGCAATCCGGTGACGAGCAAAGTAGCAATAGTTGGTCCGGCAAGCATTCCCGATGCGGATGTCGACTATCTGTTCGCCCAGGTTCGAAATGACCGCCAGATCGTCGACACCTCGCCCAATTGCGGCAACATGCTTGCGGCCGTAGGCCCGTTCGCCGCCGAGGCAGGTCTGGTCCGGTTGCGGCCCGGCATGACGGTCATCCGCATCCACAACGTCAATACGGGCAAGATCATCGAATCCGAAATCCCGACGCCGGACGGCCGCGTGTCCTATCTGGGCGAGGCTTCCATCGACGGCGTGCCCGGAAATGCCGCGCCGATCGCGTTGACCTTCCTGGACGCGGCAGGGGCGAGGACGGGGAAGCTGTTTCCCACCGGCGCGTCCTACGAGCTGATAGACGGGGTCGGCGTAACGTGCATCGACTGCGCGATGCCAATGATGCTGGTCGAGGCCGGCTCGGTCGGTGTTGCCGGTTACGAGGCGGCGGGGGTGCTCAGTGCCGACAGCGCCCTGCTGGCGCGGCTGGACGCTCTGCGGGTTGAGGCCGGCCGTCGCATGGGCTTTGGAGACGTGATTGACAAGGTCATTCCCAAGCCGGTCCTTATTGCGCCGCCGGCACAGGGCGGCGACCTCACCGTCCGCTATTTCATGCCGAACGATTGCCATCCTGCCCTGGCGACGACGGGTGCGGTGGGGATCGCGACCGCCTGCGTCACGGAAAATACGGTTGCATCCCGGCTCATCGGCATGCGCGACCTGCCGGCCATGCTGCGCCTCGAGCATCCGAGCGGTCATCTCGACGTCAAGCTGCGCAGCCGCGACGGGAAGCTTCTGGCCGGTGTGCTGCGAACGGCGCGCCGCCTGTTCGAGGGCCGCGTTCTGGCAAAGCCATTCAAGCGGGCCGACAAGGCTGCATGAACATTTCCGGCGCCGCACAGCCCGTGCGGTACTCTCGCGCCGGAGTAGAGCTTCGAAATCGCCTGTCTTTGCCGACTGTCAGCGGGTTGTCTCGCGGATGTTCAACAGCATGCGGTGCTGGAGAGAGGAGCGCACATGTTGGCGTGCGGCAGCCTCGGCAGCCTCGCAATCTCGGTTCAAGAGGGCGCTGACGATAATGCGATGCTCCTCTGCGGCAGCGGCAGCGCGCTTGCCTTTGGAGAGCAGGCTCGGCAGCAGGGACATCGTCACCGACAGTTGACTGAGGCTGCGTAGCAGATAGCGATTATGCGCCGCCAGCATGATCATCTGGTGAATCTTGAAGTTGATCTCGCTCAGCTCGTCGAAATTGGTGAGCTGGCCGGCCTCAGATTCACTCAGTTCGGCGATGGTGCGCAATTCGATTTCGCTGGCGCTTTGGGCAGCGAGGCGCGCCGCCGCACCTTCCATCACTTCGCGCATGAAGTAGAGTTCGACGATCTGCTGATGGCTGAGATCGGTGATGATGAGGCCGCGTCGCGGCTCGTTGGTCAGCAGGCCATCCGCCTCGAGGCGGATGATCGCGTCGCGAACCGGCGTGCGCGACACGCCGAAGCGAGCGGCAAGCTCGGCCTCGGTGACGCGTTCCCCTATGGAAAGCGTGCCCTTGCGAATGGCGTCGCGAACCTTGTGGTAGACTTCCGAGGTCAAATCCCCCGTAACGATGGCCTTGACTTCGCCGCCGCTGTCTTTCGGCTTGTCATTCGATCGTGCCTTTGTCCGCATCACCATAGTCGAGATATGCCCTCCTGCGGCTCCATGGTGATTTGAATATACAAAACAGCGGATTCAGCCAAGTGCAGGCAAAAACATTTGCACAACCGACAGTGGCGGCCGCGATGTGGCCGCCGCTGTGATGATCATATTCAGGCCGGCAAAGACTGCCGTCAGGTTCGTTGGGACGCCAGCAGTTCGGAGATATCCGGAATGGATTGGCCGCCCTTGGCGAAGCCGGTAATCAGATCGAACAGCTTGTCGGCGTTGCTTGCGCCCAGAACCGGGTCGACGAGGCCCTTGAACTTGTCCTGGATCTGCGCCCAGTTCAGCGGCTTGTCGGGATGGCCGAGCACGATGTCGACTGAAGCCTCCATCTGCTGTCCGTCAGAGAGGTCGATCAGCAGCCTTGCCGCGACTTCCGATTGTCCCTTCACGGGGACGCATTCGATCTTTGGCAGCAGATCGGCGATGATCGGGTTTTTCAGCATCTCGTCTGTGAAATCGAAGGCGCTCAGCCGGTATCCGGCCAGCCCCATGGCGACGCAGCAATAGGTGCTGAAGCGGGCTTCGAGGCCGGTCTTCGGTGCCGGATTGCCAGCTGCGATCAGGGCAATCGGGTTTACGAAAGCTGTGATTTTGGTCACCGTGCGGTTGCCGATCCTGTCCATGGCGCTCTGCGCGGCCTCGGCTGCTGCATGGGTGGCGCGGCAGCTTGCGAAACGCTTGTAGCCGTTGCGCAGAACATACCATTGCTTGTCGAAATCCAGTTCAGGCAACACGAAATCCGCCTCCTTCAGGAAAGACGGCAGAATGCCCTTTTCAGCCTCGTAGAGATCGTGTGCCGAGACGAATCCCGAACGCGCCATTTCGGCGGCCATGACGCCATCCATGGCCGCCTTGCCGGCATGGAAGGGCTTGGAATGAGTGCCGAATGAGCCAACGAGGCCGCCAGCCGTTGTTGCCGCGACGCCGAGTGCGTTCGCAGCCTGCTGCTCGTCGAGGCTGAGCACCACGCTCGCGCTGGCCGCAGCGCCTGCGCGGCCGAATATGGATGTGGGGTGGAAACCATGGTGCTGGAGCGTGCGGCCGACGCCGTTCTGGCCGCCCCCGCCGAGGCGTGCCATCACTTCATAGCCGGTGACGAAGGCGATGAGAGCGGTCTCGTCGGACGCGTTATGATGTTCGGAAAGGCTGAGTGCTGCCGACCAGCATGGGCCGCTCGGATGGCCACCCCCGGCGTAATGCACGTCGTCGAGATCCATCGCATGGGTCATCGTGCCGTTGAGCAGGGCGGCGAATGCCGGCTGGGTCTTCTGGCCGAGGAAGATGCGCGCGCCGCCCGGTGCGTTCCATCCTGCCGCGAGCCCGCGCAGTGCCTGCACGGCACCGTCCTCGTGGCCGGCGACCGATACGCCGATATAGTCGGCCAGAGCCTGGCGACCGGCCTCTTTGACCTCTTCCGGCAGGACACGGCCCGGAGCAGTGGAGATGAAGTGCGCGAGCTTTTCGGAACGGTTCTTTTCAACGGCCTGTTCGGTCATGTGGATGTGGCTCCAGTCTGTTCGATTGTGTAGATCATCAGTCCCCAAGCCCGTTCGACAATTGCGAGATGCGCACGCGGTAACCGTTGACGATATGGTTGCGAGCGGCCTTTTCGGCGGCTTCCGCATCGCGGGCGGCAATTGCCTTCACGATGTCGCGGTGCTCGGCCTGTGCCGAGCCGATGCGGTCGCCGCTATTGTAGGTCGAGCCGCGCAGGAGGCTCAGATGGATGCGCAGGTTTTCCAATATCTCGACCAGATAGGCATTGTGCGAGGCGCGGTAGATCTGGCGGTGAAATACCTTGTTGCGATCGCGCAGCAGGTCGCCGTCATAGATGCCGGCATCGCGCTCGATCATGTCTTGCAGGACTTCGATTTCCTGCGGCAGCGCGTTGAGAGCGGCGAAATGCGCGGCCATGCCCTCCAGCCGTTCCCGGACGGAGAAGAGTTGGCGCAATTGCGTATAATCGAGCTCGGCGATGACGAGGCCGCGTTGCGGCCCCGGCACGGCTAGCCCCATGGTCTGCAGGCGGTGCAGGGCCTCGCGCACGGGCGTTCGGCTGATACCGAATTTGGAGGCGAGTTCGGCCTCACGCAGCCGCGCGCCGGGCGGAAGATCGCCCCGCTCGATGGCCGCAAGCAGCATATCGAACGGCGACGAACCGGCTTCAGGGCTTTCGAGCGTCAGTTTCATGCTGTTCAGCTACGTTCACGGCGCCCATTCCGGCGCCCCTCAATCATCTATTTCAGCCTGTCGAAGCCCGCCCTGATTTCGGCAATCAGGTCTTTCGGATCTTCAAGCCCGACATGGATGCGTACGGTCTGGCCGCCTGGGTTCCACGTGGTCGCGGTGCGGTAGACCGAGGGATTGGACGGCGTCATCAGACTCTCGAAGCCGCCCCAGCTCGATCCCATGCCGAACAGCTTGAAGCCATCGAACATGCGCGCCAGCCGGATGCGGTCGGTTTCGCGGATTACGAAGCCGAACAGTCCGGAGGCGCCGGTAAAATGGGACTTCCAGAGATTATGACAGGGGCTGTTCTCAAGGGCCGGATGCATCACCGAAATGACCTCCTCCTGTTCGTTGAGCCAACGGGCTACTTCCAGGCCTGCCGCATGGTGCTGGCGCAGCCGCACCCCAAGAGTGCGAAGCCCGCGCAAGGCGAGGTAAGCATCGTCGGAGCCGACGCAGACGCCGAAGCGCAGATAGGTTTCGCGCAAGCGCTCATATTCGCTTTCGCGGCAGGCAATGGTGCCGAGCATGAGGTCCGAATGGCCGGAAATATACTTGGTGCCGGCCTGCATGGAGATATCGATGCCGCAATCGAGCGGCTTGAAGAAGTAGCCGCCACTCCAGGTATTGTCGATTGCCGTCGCAACGCCGCGCTTGCGGGCGATTTCGGCAATGGCGCGTACGTCCTGTACCTCGAAAGTCTGCGAGCCAGGTGATTCCAGCCAGATCAGGCGGGTTTCCGGCCGGATCAGCGCCTCGATTCCCGCGCCCGTTGCCGGGTCATAATAGGTTGTGGTCACGCCCATCTTCTTGAGAACATTCTCGCAGAACTTGCGGGTCGGCCCGTAGGAATTGTCGGTGACCAGGAAATGCGCTCCGGGCTCGGCATAGCTCATCAGGATAACGCTGATGGCCATCACGCCAGAAGGGGCGACAAGGGCCCGGTCTGCATTCTCCAGGTCGCCGATCGCATCTTCCAGCGCGTGTGTAGTGGGCGTGCCGCGCCGACCGTAACGCAGGCGCAGGCTTTCCTTGTTGTCGAGGGCTTCGAGCGTGGGGATAAGGATGGTCGATGCACGGTAGACCGGCACATTGACGGCGCCATGATGCTCATCAGGGCGTCGCCCGGCATGGGCAATGATCGTATCTGGCCGATAGTCGCTCTTCATTCCTGGTCTTTCCGAATCTCTGCTTCGTCAGCAACGCATGTTTCTTGTCAGATGAAGCGCCGCCGTTGGCTTGTCTGCATGCAAGCTAATTTGGGCCATTGCATGCTGGTGAAAACATTGGTATACATCCGCATGCAAACTGTCAATTGACATGTTTCCAATAACTTGCGGGGAAATACCCGCGCCATCCAGAGGTCAGAAAGGAACGTAGGGGATGTTGAAAAGGCTTGTTCTCTTGGGAGGAGCGTTACTCGCCGGCCTGTTGCCTGCCAATCAGGCGGCCAACGCCGCCAATGGCGACACGCTCAATCAGATCAAGCAACGCGGTGAAATCCTGTGCGGCGTGCATCCGGCGCGTCACGGTTTCGCTGCGCCGGACAGCAAGGGCGTGTGGTCGGGCTTCGAGGTCGACTATTGCCACGCGCTGGCCGCAGCCGTATTCGGTGATGCTGCCAAGGTGCGCTTCGTCGCGCTGTCTTCGCAGCAACGCTTTCCCGCCATTCAGTCGGGCGAGGTCGACGTGCTGGCGCGCAACGTGACCGCCACGCTGACCCGAGACACCGCGCTGGGTCTCAATTTCACGCCGCCGATCTTCTATACGGGCACAGGCTTTCTCGTGCGCAAGGATGCCGGCATAAGCAAGGTCGAGGACCTCGACGGCGCCACGGTCTGCATGGCGCCGGGAAGCACGACCGAGCGCAATGTCGCGCAGATATTTGCTGCGCGTAAGCTGACGTATACGCCCGTCGTGATTGAGAACAACAAGCAGCTCGTTGACGCCTATGTGACCGGCCGTTGCGACGTGCTGACCAAGGACAAGGCGGCGCTTCCCGGCGTGCGCGCATTCGACACCACCGATCCGGAAGCTCATATGCTTTTGCCGGGCATCTACTCCAAGGAGCCGCTGGCCATGGCCGTGCGCCAGGGTGACGACCAGTGGTACGATATCGTCAAGTGGGTGGTCTACGCGACATTCAATGCCGAGGAGCTCGGCGTGACTCAGGCCAATGTCGATGAGATGCAGAAATCGGAAGACCCGGACATCCAGTCGCTTCTCGGCGTCATCGGCGATTATGGCCAGAAGCTCGGGCTGGATGGCAAGTGGGCTTACAATGTCGTCAAGCAGGTGGGCAATTATGCCGACATGTATGACCGGCATTTCGGCCTCGGTTCGCCGATTGCTCTCGATCGCGATCTGAACAGGCTTTGGAGCGACGGCGGAATCCTCTACGGTTTCCCCATACAATGATCATGCGGGCCGGGTGATGCGGGCACGATCCGCAGTCATCCGGCCTTCTTCAGCCTTCCTGCCGGAAAATTCAATCGCCGCGCCCCCGGGGTGTCGGTCCATCCTTCGGGAAACACACCGAGGAAACACCGTGAATATCGCATCGTCCAACAGCCATTTGCCGGCCGCTGCCGCTCAGCGCGGCTCGGCGCCGAGGCCTAGCCGTTCCTTGGCCGATATCCTCAACAGCCAGGGTTTTCGCGCCGCCCTTTATCAAATCCTGCTTGCCGGCTTCATCTGCCTGCTGGGCTATTACCTGTACTCGAACGCGGTTGCCAATCTCGCGGCGCAGAACATCGCCACCGGCTTTCGGTTCCTCGGCGAAGTTTCGCAGTTCGAGATCGGCGAGCGGCTGATCGGCTATTCCGCGCGCGACACCTATGCTCGGGCCATTCTTGTCGGCCTCCTGAATACGCTGGTTGTCACTGCGGCAGGCATTTTGCTGGCCACCGTTCTCGGGTTCGCCGTAGGCATTGCCCGTACCTCCCGCAACTGGCCGCTGGTAAAGATCGCAACCGGCTATATCGAGGTGGTGCGCAACATCCCGGTCATACTGCAGGTCATTTTCTGGTCCGTGGTCATCCGCAATCTGCCGAGCCCGCGCGCGGCCATCGACGTTAGCGGTGTCGCTTTCCTTTCCAATCGCGGTCTGACCATTCCGGTACCGGCGTCTAACCAGGCCTATTTCTGGATGTTCGTAGCCTTCGTGGCAGGCATCATTTTTTCGATAGGCTTCTCGATCTGGGCCAGGCGCCATCGCGAGAAGACGGGTCAATATGTCGAGACCCTTTGGATCGGACTCGCGGCGACGATCGGCCTGCCGATATTGGTATGGCTGTTTGCAGGCATGCCGATGGAAATGGACATTCCGGCACGCAAGGGCTTCAACTTCGCCGGAGGCATGAATATCAGCCCGGAATTCACGGCGCTGCTGCTCGGCATCTCCATGTATTCATCCGGCTTCATTGCAGAGATCGTTCGGGCCGGCATCAGGTCCGTGCCGAAGGGCCAGGTGGAAGCTGCACGCTCGATCTCGCTGAAGCCGCGCTTCATCATGCGCTACATCGTGCTGCCCCAGGCGTTGCGTGTCATCGTGCCGCCGCTGACCAGCCAATATGTCAGCCTTTCCAAGAACAGCTCCATCGCCGTGGTCGTCGGCTACCCAGATCTCGTCAATGTCGGCAACACGGTGATGAACCAGACCGGGCAGGCCGTCGAGGCGATCTCCATAATGATGGTGGTCTACCTGATCATCAGTATCGCCACTTCATCCCTGATGAATGTCTACAACCGCGCCGTCGCAATCAAGGAACGCTAGACCATGTCGGCAATCCAGTCAGTTCCGCCCGCGGCGTCGCGCAATCCGCTGGACGAGCGCCAGTCGCCGATAGAATGGGCGCGCCGCAACCTGTTCGGCGGCATAGGCCAGACCATCTGCACGCTCCTGCTCGCCCTGCTCACGCTGAAGGCCGGTGCGTTCCTGCTGCGCTGGGGCATACTCGATGCCGTGTGGTACACTGCCGATCCGGAAGTGTGCCGGCAGGCCGCGGGAGCCTGCTGGGCGGTAATCGTGGAAAAGCATCGCCCCATCCTGTTCGGCATGTATCCCTATTCCGAACATTGGCGGCTGGTACTCTTCATCGTCATCTATCTCGGGTCAGTGATCATCTCGCTGACGCCGGCCTTCTGGAACCGCCGCCTGCTGATACCGCTCTGGATCGTCTCGGTCGCGGCCATGACGATCCTGATGTTCGGCGGCGTGTTCGGGCTGCGTTATGTGCCGACCTCTGAATGGGGCGGCCTGCCGCTGACCATCATCCTGTTTTCCGGCACGGTGCTGTTCGGCCTGCCGGTCGCCGTCTTGCTGGCGCTTGGCCGCCGCTCGCCACTGCCGGTTGCGCGAGGCGCATCCGTCATCTTTATCGAGACGCTGCGCGGCGTACCGCTGATCACCATCCTTTTCGTGGCGGTCAACATCTTCCCGCTGTTTCTGCCGGCAGGCATGGAAATCAACAAGCTGCTGCGCATCACGGTAGGCATCGCGATCTTCTTCGCCTGCTATCAGGCGGAAGTCATACGCGGTGGCCTTCAGGCCATTCCACAAGGCCAGTATGAGGCAGCCGCTTCGTTGAATCTGAGCTATTGGCAGATGACCCGCAGGATCATCCTGCCCCAGGCGATCCGCATCAGCCTTCCGGCCATCACCAATCACATTATCGCGGCGATGAAGAACACGTCCTTCGTCATCATCATCGGCCTGTTCGACATACTGACGGCGACGACGGCCGTGATGCAGGACCCGTTATGGCGAAGCTTCTACATCGAGGCTTATCTCTTCGTCGCTCTCATCTACTTCATCTTCGGATACTCGCTGTCCCTCTACGCGCGCCGCGTCGAAAAGTGGACCGATGCGGGACGCGTCTGAAGGTTCGCGAAAGGAATTGTAATGACTATCCAAAACCAGAGCGACCCGATCATCACCATGCAGCAGGTCTGCAAGTGGTACGGCCACTTCCAGGTGCTGAAGGAGGTCGATCTGCAGGTCGCCAAGGGCGAGCGCGTTGTCATCTGCGGACCGTCCGGATCGGGCAAGTCCACGCTTATCCGCTGCATCAACCGGCTTGAGGAGCACCAGAAGGGGCAAATCCACGTCAAGGGCGTGGAGATGAACTCCAACTTGAAGAACATCGACACGATCCGCCGCAACATCGGCATGGTGTTCCAGTCCTTCAACCTTTTCCCGCACCTCACCGTCATGGACAACCTGACAATCGGCCCGATGCTGGTGCGCCAGATGAAGAAAGCCGATGCCCAGCAGCTGGCAATGCACTTTCTCGAAAAGGTACGCATTCCCGAGCAGGCGCATAAATTCCCGCTCCAGCTTTCGGGCGGCCAGCAGCAGCGTGTGGCAATCGCCCGCTCGCTATGCATGCAGCCCGAGATCATGCTTTTCGACGAGCCGACCTCTGCGCTTGACCCGGAGATGATCAAGGAAGTGCTCGACGTCATGATCACGCTGGCCGAGAGCGGCATGACGATGATCGTCGTCACCCATGAAATGGGTTTCGCGAGAACTGTGGCCGACAACGTCGTGCTGATGGCGGACGGTCAGGTGGTGGAATCCGGCGCGCCTGCGGAATTCTTCGGAAACCCCAGGCATGAGCGGACGCGGGCTTTCCTCGACCAGATCCTCAAGCACTGAAGGACCTCGGCGCGGCATGTTCCGCGCCGTTTTCCCCGCGAAAGCGGGTGACAGCACTTGGAGAGCATCGAGACATGACACTTGCCCTGGAAATCGCCCGCCGTGCCGGTGCGCTCGATGCCGCGGCCTTCGATCCGCAGGCGGTTAAATGGGCCAAGGATGCTATCGCCGACACGGTCGGCTGCGCCCTTCTGGGTGCGAATACCGAGACGACCGAGGCCGTGCTGAAAGCGGATGACTTCGCCGCCGGCCCTTGCCTCATCCTCGGGCGGCGCGAGCGCCTGGGACGGCTGGATGCGGCATTCGTCAACGGCACGTCGGGCCATGCACTGGATTATGACGACACCAGCAAATCTCTGTCGGGCCATCCCACCGTCATCATCGTTCCCGGCCTGCTGGCTCTGGCCGAAGTGCTCAATGCCAGCGGCCGCGATTTCGTGGACGCCTATATCGTCGGCGTCGAGGCGGCGACGCGCATCGCACGCGGCGTGAATTTTTATCACTATGAGAAGGGTTGGCACCCGACCGCAACGCTCGGCATTTTCGGTGCTGCGGTCTCCGCGGCGCGCCTTTTGCGCCTGTCGGACCAGCAGACGGCACACGCGCTGGCCATGTGCACCTCGCTGGCTTCCGGCACCAAGGCAAACTTCGGAACCGCGACCAAGCCGATGCATGCGGGTCTTTCGGCGCGCAACGGCCTGTTCGCCGCGCTGATGGCTGCGGAAGGCGTGACCGCGTCGCCAGTCGCCTTCGAACACGAGCAGGGGTTCCTGGAAGTTTTCAACGGGGCAGGGAATTACGACACGCAGAAAATGCTCAACGGCTGGGCTGAGCCGCTCGATCTGCTGAAGCCCGGCATCTCCATCAAGAAGTACCCCTGCGTGTACAGCGTCCACGGTGCGATCGACGCGGCCATTGCGTTGAACCGAGCAGGCGGCTTCACCGCGCAGGATGTGGCCTCGGTTCTCGTGCGCATGCATCCGCGTCGGTTGCTGCCGCATGTGCGCAATCCAGCCACCAGCGCGCTGAACGCCAAGTTCTCGCTTCCCTATTCGGTTTCGCGCGGCGTGGTGAACGGCGCGGTCACGCTCGACCATTTCGAGGAGGAGGCGCTGCACGATCCGGATGTGACACGCATCATGGGACTGGTCTCAATGGAGCCGCATGATGACGACGCCAACGACTATGGCGCCGAAGTGCGCGTGACCTTGCACGACGGAAGGGTATTCAGCGAGACGGTCGCAGCCCCGCTCGGGCGGGGACCGGAAGTTCCCCTGCCTGCCGAGATGCTGGAGGCGAAGTTCGCCGACTGTGCCAGCCGCGCGCTGAAGCCGTCGGGCATCAAGACCGTGTTCGGTATGCTGATGGCGCTGGAGGACCTCGGCTCGATGCGCGGGCTTACCGCCGAGATCGAAGCCGCGACCGCGAACTGACCAGCCAATCCGGGGATAGAAGCAAGATGAGTTTCGCATTGGATTTGGCGCAGCGCGCCAACGCAATCCGCTTCGACAGCATTCCGGGCGAGGCGGTGCATATTGCCCGGCGTGCCATTGCCGATACGATCGGCGTCGCGCTGGCGGGTTCTTCCGCCGACTATATCAACGGTCTTGCGCGGGCGATCGACGCCGATGGTACGCGCGGTCCGGCGAGCTGCATCGGTCGGGCCGGGGCATTCTCGGTGCTGCAAGCAGCGCTGATCAACGGAACGGCGGCGCATGCGCTGGATTTCGACGATTGCAGCACTGTCATGCTGGCCCATCCGTCCGCGGTGGTGGTGCCGGCGATCCTTGCGCTTGCGCAGGGCCGCAAAGTGGGAGGCAAGGCGATCATCGAGGCCTATCTCACCGGTGTCGAAGTGGAAATCCGGCTGGCGCGCGGCGTGATGCCTCATCACTACGACAAGGGCTGGCATCCGACAGCCACGCTCGGTGTGTTTGGTGCCGCCGCCGCCTCGGCGCGCATGCTCGGTTTCGACGATCAGATGCTGGCCACCACGCTGGCTGTCGCCGTCTCCATGGCGAGCGGCATCAAGTCGAATTTCGGATCGCCCGTGAAACCGCTGCATGTGGGGCAGGCAGCGCATAGTGGGGTCCTGGCGGCGCTCACCGTCGCCAGGGGGATGACCGCCAATCACGACGCCTTCGATCACAATTACGGGTTCTTCAATGTCTTCAACGGTGCAGGAAATTTTGCGCCAGAGCGGGTTTTGGAAGGGTGGGGCGACGGGCTGGAAGTGCTCGAGCCAGGCATTTTCGTGAAACAACATCCATGCTGCGGCAGTACACATTCGGCGATCGACGCAGCGCTCTCGATCCGCGCCCAGCATGGGCCGCTCGACGCGATATCTGCGTCGAAGATCGAGACCTGGACGCATGAGCGTCGCCTTGCCCATACCAATCGCCCAGTGCCCCGAACCGGGCTGGACGCCAAGTTCAGCGTGCAGTTCCTCACGGCCCGAGCGCTCACCGGCGGCATGATCCGGCTTTCCGATTTTGATGACGCCGGCCTCATGACGCGCGAGATTGAGACGCTGCTTCCGCTCGTCGTTTCCGAAGCACACCGGGAGGCGGATGAGTATTTCGGCCGCGTGCGCGTGACGCTGAAGGATGGACGCGTGCTGGAAGGCACTGCCTCGACGCAACTGGGCCGGGGGCCGGGCAACCCGATGTCGGATGCCGAGCTTCAGGCCAAGTTCGTCGACTGCGCGCGCGCACGCCATGACGAGGCGACGGCGAACAGCCTCTTTGCAGAGATCATGAAGATAGATCAGGTGAAAGACGTTTCCGGCATCATGCACCGGATCGCCGGCTGGTCGCAGCGAAAAGGATAAGCCATGCTACAGGTTTACGGTCGTTCCGATTCCTCCAACTCGGCCAAGGTATACTGGCTTCTCGACGAGATCGGCGTTGACTGCGTGCGCATCGATTGCGGCGGCAAATTCGGTGGCAACAGCGATCCGGCCTATCTCGCCATGAACCCGCACGGGAAGGTGCCGACCGTCGTCGACGGCGACCTTGTGGTGTGGGAATCCAACGCCGTGCTGCGCTACCTTGCCAGCCAGTATGGCCCCTCCGACTTCTGGCCCCAATCGGCGGGTGGCCGAGCAGCGATAGACAAGTGGATGGACTGGAGCGCGACTGCACTCGTTCCGCCGCTGGGACGCCTGCGCAAGGCGATCAAGGCAGGCGGCGACGAAGCAAAGGCGTCAGTTCCGGCAGTCTTCTCGGCATTTTCGCTGCTAGACAAGCACCTTGCGGGTAACGACTACATTGCCGGCGATTCATTCAGCCTTGCTGATATTGCAGCGGGTCCTGCCATTCATCGCTGGTTTCTGCTGATGATCGAGAAACCCATGTTTCCGAACTTAAACGCCTACCACAAGCGCCTGCGCGCTAGAAAGGCGTTCGCAAGTTGTATCACGGAAGCGCTCGTCTAGGACGGGCTCGCAGAAGAGCCGTTTGCGCGTGCAAAGGATCATCCAGGATGGCGCGCATTCCAGAACCTCTCAATCTGCCAGCATGTAATCCGCCACGCTGTAGCAATGGCTCGCCTGATAGGCGTTCCGCCCCCGGTTCATGTGCGTCAGGTTGAACGTCCGAATGGCGCGCAACACGCGGTCGCTCGCTAGGAATTTGCGGATCGAGACAGAGCCGCGCACATTGATGCCGAAGATGTCCGCACCTCGCGGGAAGAAATAGCTGACGTCCTCGGGCATGGCGACGCTTTGCTCAAGAAAGGTTTCGTCCACTTGGCCCGATGTGGCTGAACGATCCCTAGTGAAATCCGAAAGATGCACGATGAATCTGGCACGGATATCTTCGCCCTGGGCATAGAGCGTGAAAAGCTCCATCCAGCTCGCATTGACGCGTACGAGCGGCTTGTCCGAGGTCGATGGCAGACAGGAAACCGACCAGTAGTAGCGCTCGGTCATGCGCGGCATCGGAATGCAATTTGGACCGTATAGCCCGAGAACCGCCAGCACTTCCCGTGCTTGCGGGCGACGAAGCAGCTTTTCAAATCGCGCGGCATATTTGAAACGCTGTTCGAGGGACTCTGAGCGGTCGGCCGCGTCCGGCAAGTCGGCCTTGCCCTCTATCCAATCGCGCTGCTGATCAAGATCAAGGAATTGCCGCACACCGGTGGTTTTCGGACGAGGGGTAGCACCCATGTCAGGCGCTCTGCGAAATTCGTGTGCTCGTCACCGGCCGGCTCCTGTGTTCTCGCTTGGGCGGTTTGCGGGTCCAAGCATCGCGCTTAATGCGTCGGCGAATGATAGGTCGCGCACGAAGAATTTGGAACCGCTGCGCGACCGCCCGGAGAAAGTCGCATGATCCCGCCTCTTTTCCTGCCAGGACGCTGATCTCACGGCCACGCTCGGCCCGGTGATGAGATCGCTGCTTCCCCAGACGGTTCTTCATTCTCAACGCCGTATTTCCGAGGGAAGTTTTCCGGTTATCTCCAGGCTTCTTTCGGCCTCCATAACTTGAAACGGCAATATCCCTTACAGTATGATCAACTTAATTATAGCAAGAAGGCGTGATGGCGGGGTGGGTTTCCCAGCCGCGTCATTGCCGAAGAGGTGTGCATGCTCAATCTTCACGTTCGTCAGGTCGAAGCATTCCGTGCCGTCGTCACGCTGCGCAGCATGACAAAGGCAGCCGAGCTTCTGGGGATATCCCAGCCCGCTGTCAGCCGCCTGATGGCTGACTTTCAGGAAACGGTCGGGTTTCGGCTTTTCAGCAAGTCACGCAACAGCGCTGAACCGACCCCCGACGGTCAGCTGCTGTTCGAGCAGGTCGACAAGCTCTTCACCGGGCTCGAAGAACTGCGACAGCAAATCAATGCCATAAGCACGCTGCAAACGGGCCGGCTGACGGTCTCGGCGACGAATTCGCACGCATCCGGTTTTCTGCCGGCCATGGTCGCCGAGTTCAAGCGACGGCATCCCGGTGTTGCGATCGCCTACCACATTCAGGCGCATGAGCAGGTCATCGACTGGGTCGCGTCCGGCCGGGCCGATATCGGCTTCGCCATCCAGGCGGTTGCGAAATCGGACCTGACGGCCATGGCGCTCGCCTCCCATCAGGCGCATTGCGTCATGCCCCGGGATCATCGGCTGGCGGCCAAGAAGGTGCTTGAACTGAAGGATTTCCATCAGGAGCCCTTTGTCAGCTTTCCACGCGGTCAGGCCTTGCGCTTCCTCATCGACGGCCTGTTCGACCGTGCCAAGGTCGATCGCAACCTGCATGTCGAGGCTACGTCGCATCATGCAGTCTGCGCCCTTGTAGCCAATGGAATGGGTATCGCCCTTGTTAACCCCTTTGCGCCACTGGATGACGCGGAGGGCCGTCTGGTCGCCAGGCCGGTCAAGCGGAGCGTCGATATCGAAGTCCAGGCGATCTACAACGAGGCCGCGCTGTCGGTGACGGCGCAACGCTTCCGCGACTACATTCTCGCCGAAGGACCAGCCATCCTGCGAGCTCGCCTGTAATCATCCGGATCCGCCGCGCCGGCGGACGCCGTCCTTCCATGAGGCGACGCCAGCGTCGCGCGCCCTTCAGGGCAGACCTCGCCGTGCCTTGTCTCTACCGCCGCGACAGCCATAACCGGCAGGGCGGCAAAAGTTCATAATAATATTATGATGCTTTTTGTTTGACAAATTACCACCATATATTATACCAAAATCACGATCCGGATTGCCGTGGAGGCTGGTGATCCAGGGTTAGGTCGGGGTTTTCATCACTGAAGCCTCTGGCGGGAAACAGCGTTACGGCCTGGAGGAGGTCATGTTGTCCAAATGATTGCCCAGCAGATTTTGAATGGTTTGATCACCGGGTCCATTTACGCGTTGTTCGCGCTGGGCTTCACGCTTGTCTTCAGCGTTCACCGGGTCCTGAACCTCGCCCATGGCGGCGTGTTCATGGCATCCGCGCTCTTTGCCTATTACCTCGTCACCTCGGGCGTCTCGATCTGGATCGCGGCGATTGCCGCCGCGCTTGCGGGCGGGGTCGTTTCCGGCCTCATCGAGATCGTGGCGCTTCGCCGCCTTCGCCGGTTCCCGCCCCATGTGATGGAGTTCGCCGCGCTGATCACGACGCTCGGTGCCGACATCGTCATCATCAATATCGGCCACAAGCTGACCGACGCCCAGACGGTGCGCTTTCCATTTGGAACCTTCCCGAATGTATTCTTCAACCTGCTCGGGCTGAGAATATCCTTCCTTCAGATCGCAGTGCTGCTGACGGTCGGCGCGATGCTTCTGTTCCTGATGTATTATCTCTACCGGACGCCGGTCGGCCTCAAATTACGCGCCGTCGCATCGAGCGAGAAGGCCGCCAGACTCATGGGCGTCAATCCGGATGCAGTCTATCTCCAGACCTTTTTCATTTCCGGCGTGATGGCGGGGATCGCCGGTGTCCTGATCGCCCTATCGTTCAATTCGATCAGTGCCCATATGGGCGAGCCTTACATGCTCAAGGCTTTCGTCATCATCGTTCTCGGTGGGCTGGGCAGCATTCCGGGCTGCGTCATGGCAGCCCTTTTCTTCGGGGTCGCCCAGACGCTCTGTGTCGTCTACCTCCCGCCGGGGGCGCCCGACATCATTCTCTATTCCTTGCTGTTCCTCGTGTTGCTCGTCAGGCCGTCCGGCCTGATGGGGAGCGCCGCAACGATCAGCATAGTGGGACGTCGCGCATGAACTATTTCAGTCAGTATCTCCCGCTTGCCGACATTTTCCTTCTGGCGCTGGGGTTTGCCTTCAGCCAGCAGGTCGTGCTTCGCGCCGGCGTCTTTTCGGTCGCCACAGCAGGGTTTGCGTCGCTTGGCGCCTATTGCTCGGCGATCCTCGTCACGACCTACGGATGGCCGGCCCCGGTGGCGATCGCGACATCGCTCCTGTTCGGAACGGCTGCCGGATGGTGTCTCTCCCTGCCACTGGCGCGGCTCCGGGGCATCTACCAGGCAATCGCGACGCTCGCCTTCGTTCAGGTCGTCATCGCTGTGATGCTGTTCGCAACGTCCATCACCGGCGGGGGGCTCGGTATCAACAGCATTCCGAAATCGGTCGGAACGGGTACGCTGCTCGCTGCCGCTGTCATCACCGGATACATCATGTATGCCATGCAGCGATCGGGCGTTGGCCGCGCGTTCGATGCGATCCAGCAGGAGGAGACGGTTGCGGCGGTTCTCGGCGTGTCGATCCGTCGCTATCATTCGCTCGCCTTCACGATCTCAGGTGCGATCGCCGGACTGTTCGGCGGACTTCAGTCGTTGAATACCTATACGCTGACGCCCGGCAGCTTTTCCTTCACCTTCGTCATCATGGTCCTGGGCTACATCGTGGTCGGCGGCAGGCGTTCCGTCTGGGGGCCTGTGGTCGGCGTCGCCTTCCTGACGCTGCTGCCGGAGCTTTCGCGCGGACTGGCCGAGTACCGGCCGATCGTTACTGGGGTCGTCATGATCGCCGTCATGATCTTCCTCCCGCTCGGCCTTGCCGACACCTTCATCCTGTCCCTCAAGCGCAGGAAGCGGCGGGGCAACCTGATAGAAGGAGGCAATCATGTCCGCTCTGCGTCTTGAGGGTGTTTCCAAATCCTTCGGCGGGCTGCGGGCCGTCTCGGATATCACGCTGTCCACTCCTGCGGGAAGGATCACCGGCCTGATCGGCCCGAACGGCGCCGGCAAGACCACGATCATCAACCTGATCACCGGCACTCTGAGCCTGACCGACGGCCGGGTCTGTCTTGGAGACAGCGACCTGACTACTGCGGAGCCCGACGCCATCGCTCGCCAGGGTATTTCGCGGACGTTCCAGAATATCCGGCTGCTGGCCGAAGCGACGGTCCTCGACAATGTCATGATCGGGTTCCACCGCCACGAGAAGGCCTCGTTCGTCTCGGGTCTTTTGGGTCTTGGGGCAGCCCGTCGTGAGACGGCGGACATTCGTGCCAAGAGCGCGGAGCTGCTCCAGCGGTTCGGGCTGCTGCGTTATGCGGACATGCCCGCCGGCAACCTGTCCTATGGCCACCAGAGGCGCGTGGAAATGGCGAGAGCCGTCGCGACCGACCCGAAGATACTGCTTCTCGACGAGCCGGTCGCCGGCATGAACGATGTCGAAGCGGGCGAGCTCGGCGACCTTTATCAGGAGCTGGCCGCATCCGGCATAGGCCTCCTGATGATCGAGCACAATGTCCGGTTCGTCACCCGCATGTGCGAGCACGTCTATGTCATGGCGTCGGGCCGGATGATCAGCGAAGGCCGCCCCGGTGCCGTCATGCAGGACCCGAAAGTCGTTGCTGCCTACCTCGGAGACAAGCATGCTCAAGGTTGAGAACCTCGTCGCCGGCTATTCGGGAATCCGTGCGCTGCGCGGGGTCAGCATCGACGTCGCCGACGGCGAATTCGTTGCCGTCATCGGCGCCAACGGCGCGGGCAAGTCAACCCTGCTCAACGCGATCTCCGGTATCATCCGTCCGACATCGGGCACGGTTCAGCTGGACGGCCAGCAGCTCGAGGGGAAGCCGGCTCATGTCATCGCCCGTTCGGGATTGTTGCAGGTTCCGGAAGGCAGGCAGATACTGCCCGACCTGACGGTTCACGAGAATCTCCGCCTGGGGGCGCTGGCCAGGCATGGCCGGACGCCGGACTTCGATATCGAAGGCATCTTGAAGCTTTTTCCCCGGCTCGAGGAACGGCTGAAGCAGCCTGCCGGCACCATGTCCGGCGGCGAGCAGCAGATGCTGGCCATCGGCCGGGCGCTGATGGGCGCGCCGAAGATGCTGCTTCTGGACGAGCCCAGCCTCGGACTTTCGCCGCTGATGGCCGATCACGTGTTTTCGGCCCTTGTGCAGCTTCATTCGCGCGGCCTGTCGATCCTGCTGATCGAGCAGAACGTCCACCGCGCGCTGGAAGTGACCCAGCGCGGCTACGTAATCGACCAGGGACAGGTCGTGCATCAGGGCGCGAGCGCCGATCTCGCGACGGATGACAGCCTGATCCAGCATTATCTCGGCCAGGAGCCCGCAACGGCCTGAACGAGGACGACATGGCCCGTCGGGAGCAAGCGGGCCGAAATGCAACCCTAGTCCTGCAAAGGCGGGAAGGTGCAACGGGAGGAGTAGACCATGAAATTACCAATGCTTGCCGCGATGACGGTCGTTGCCGGGACGCTTGCGTCCCAGACGGCGACTGCTGCAGAATTTCTGATTACGTCGATTACAGAATTGACCGGTAGCCTCGCTTCGCAGGGTGTTCCCCTTTCGCGCGGCATGAAGCTGGCTGCGGACGAGATCAATGCCTCCGGATATCTTGGCGAAGACAAGATCAAGCTCGTCCAGCTCGACAATGGCAGCGACCGCGGGCAGGCGGCCCTTCTGGTGAATCAGGCCAATGCTTCGGGAAGTATCGCCATAATAGGCACGGCGACCGGTTATGTTTCCCATTCGATCGCACCGCTCGCCAACGAGTTGAAGGTGCCGCTGATGGGCATGGTCTACTCGGTGGACCTCCTGAAGCCGGGGCCGTATTCGGTGAAGATCACATCTTCCGACGACAGCCACACCATCTCACTTGCCCGGTACGTGACGGACGTTGCAAAGCCGAAGCGCTGCCTGATCATCTATGCCAATGATAATCCGGGCTTTATCGCGCAGTACAAGACATTCCGCGAATATGCCGAAAAGCAGGGCATCGAGTTTATCGGTGAGGAGGCAGTCTCGCTGCAGGATACGGACTTCTCCGCCCTGGCGACGAAAATCACTTCTTTGGCGCCGGATTGCCTCCATATCTCGATGACGGCGCCCGGCGGGGCAAACCTGATCACCCAGGCGTTGCAGGCCGGCATGGATCCGGCAACGCAAATCTTCGCTGGAGCCGGCTTTGCCAACCAGCAGCTTATGAAGGTCGGTGGCGCAGCTGTCGAGAATGTTGTGGTGTCGGCCGATTTCGTGCCGGGTGGCGTGAACGAAGAAGGCAAGAAGTTTTCCACCGACTACGAGGCCGCCTTCCAGTCGCCGGCCGAAAACTGGTCGGCCGTAGGCTATGCCCAGATGAAGCTGATTGCCTATGGTTTGAAACAGGCCGGTCCGTCCGCAACCCGTGAGGCGCTTCTGGATGCGATCCGCAACGTCAAGGATGTACCGACGATCCTCGGCGCAAAGGGGGTCATGTCGATCACCGACCGCCTTCCGGAATACGACGCGGCCATTATCAAGGTCAAAGACGGCAATTTCGTCAATGCGCAGTGATACCGACGGCCGGCTCTGCGCCGGCCGTTGATCGGATAGGACGGCAGTGCTGAACTGCCGTCCGGAGACACAACCAGGTTCGAGCCAATGACCGAGTTTTCAGACTATAGTGCCAAATATCCCGAATTCGCGCTTTCGCGCGAGGATGGCGTCGTTCACCTCCGCTTTCACACGAATGGTGGCGAGTGGGTCTGGTCGGCGGAAGGCCACCGCGCCATCAGCGAGATCATGCACGACCTCGATACGGACCGCGCCAACCGCGTGCTGGTCCTCAGCGCGACCGGCGACAACTGGATCAACTCGATCGACCTGCCAAGCTTCCGGGGGATCAGCTGGGACGTGATGACCTGGGAAGCGAAGCGCTACTTCCGGGCCATGCTCGACCTCGAAATACCGGTTATAGCGGCGGTTCACGGGCGGTGCACGATCCACGCGGAAATTGCCCTGATGAGCGATATCGTCCTCGCCTCACCGACCGCGACGTTCGGAGATTCCGCCCATCTGCCCCGCAACGTCGTGCCCGGCGACGGCACCCACATCATCTGGTCGGCGCTGCTTGGTCCCAACCGCAGCCGCTACCTTCTGATGGGGGAGCAGATCATGTCGGCGCGGGAAGCACTGGACGCCGGCATGGTGGCCGAAATCCATCCGCCGGAAGAACTTCTGGAACGCGCCTTCGTCCATGCCCGTCGTCTGGCGGCTAAGCCTTCGGTCGTTGCCCGCAACACACGCACAGCCCTGATCCGGCCGTTGCGCAAGGCGATCGAGGACGGCTTGGCCATGGGGCTGGCGCTTCAGGGTGCCGCCTATTCGAACCAACCTCACCGTGGCGAAGTGCCAGTCGAACCGGACGGCAAATGAACGAGCCTCCCATGGCCCGGTGATATGACAAGGATTGAGACATGACAGAAACAATCTCCGTGACCTGGATCGGAAGCGACGGAAACCGAACCACCGCAGATGTGCCGCTTGGTCATTCCCTGATGGAAGCAGCGGTATACAATAGCATCCCCGGTGTGATCGGAGACTGTGGCGGCGCCCTTGCTTGCGCGACCTGTCATGTCGTCGTCGAGGAAGCGCCCGTGCCGCTGGAAGAGAAATCCGGCACCGAGGCCGACATGCTGGATTTTGCCGAAGCCCCCGCCGAACCGAGCTCGCGCCTGTCCTGTCAGATCCGGGCCACGCGTGAACTGGATGGTATCGTATTGCGCGTGCCAACCGTGAACGCGCTTGCATAGATATTGAGGAGAGAGCCAATGAACATGGCAGTCAATCAGGCGCCGGACAATGAAGAGCATCCCAGCGATCCCCGCATCCCGGTTCTGGACATCGACCCCTATGCGCTCGATGTGATCGATAACCCCTATCCGTTCGATGAGATCCTGCGGGAAGCCGGGCCGGTCGCATGGCTCCAGAAATACGGATGCTATGCCGTCGGTCGGTTCAGCGAGGCTCAGGAGGCGTTCTCCGACGACAGCCGTTTTCTCTGCACGGCCGGTGTCGGACTGACGGACATCCGCAAGCCGGAGTCGCTGCGCGACAAGAACCCTCTTATGGAGGTCGAGCCGGAAGTGCACCGTCGTGTTCGCTCCAGCATGATGAAGATATTGTCTCCCGCCGCCATGCGAAGCTATCGCGGCCGTTTCGAGGAAAAGGCCAACGCCTATGTGGACAAGGCGATTGCCCAGGGGGCCTTCGACGGCGTTCATGAGCTGGTCGAGCCCTTCATCCTCGACGTGTTTCCAGAAACGGTCGGCATCAAGATCAATCCCGAGACCGTCCTGCTCTTCGGCGACCTGAACTTCAACGCGAACGGCCCGATGAACGACCTTTATCGCGGCGCGCTGGAGCGGGTTTCTCCCTATCTCCCGGATTTCGAGAAGTCCTTCCGCAAGGAGAACATGCAGCCGGGCGGCATGGGCGCTCAACTCTACGAGGCCGAAGACGCGGGCATATTCGAGCCGGGAACGGCGCTTGGCTTCGTTCGCGTTCTCTTCCGCGGTGGCTTCGACACGACGATCGCCGGCATCAACGGCGCCCTCATGTCCCTTTCGCAGGACGAGACGGCCTGGAACTACATCAAGCAGAATCCCGACAAGGCGCTGAATGCCTTTGACGAGGCGCTCCGTCACGTTTCACCGTTCCGCGTCTCGCACCGGGTCACGGTTCCCGACGGCTGCGACTTCGGCGGCTATCGCCTCGATGGCGACCGGAAGGTGGCGATCTTCATGGAGGCCGCGAACCGTGACCCGCGCAAGTGGCCGCAAGCCGATCGCTTCGATCCGTCGCGCGCCGCCGTCAACGAACATCTGGCGTTCGGCCACGGTGCGCACAAATGCATCGGCCTCCTGGTCGCGCGCTACGAGGCCGAGGCCCTGATCCGCGCCGTTGTCACGCGGATGGACCGGCTGGAGTTCGCGGGAAGCGGGCCTGTCGAATACCGGCGCATCAATACGTTGCGGACGCTGGCGGCGCTTCCGTTGCGCGCAGTCGCCTGAGGTGGCCAATCGGCGCAAACACAGGGCATAAGGATGGCCGACATGAACGAACAGACGATCGACCTGCCGGCCATCACGCATGACGACCGGCTGAAGGACAAAGTTGCGGTGGTAACCGGCGCGGGATCGGCCGGCGCATTGCTCGGCACTGGTGCTGATATCTCCATTCTCTTCGCGGCCAAGGGCGCGAAGGTGGTGCTGGTCGATATCGACGAGGAGCGGGCATACAACACGTTGCGCGTGATCGAGCAACAAGGTGGCACCGCAATCGTCGCCGTAACCGACATTACGAAAGCCGATCAGTGTGCCGCGGCTATCCGTCGGGCGATCGAAGCGTTCGGCACGGTGGATATCCTCGTCAATAATGCCGCCATTGCGCCCGGCGAGCAGGAGAATCTCGAACCCCTCTGGGATCGGATTATGGACATCAACCTCAAGGGAGCGAAACTGATGTCGGACGCGGTCCTGCCGGGCATGAAGTCGGCAGGTGCCGGGTCGATCGTGCACGTCTCCTCGGTCGCCGGCATGGTGGCTGGCGGCGGCATCGCCTATTCGGCGTCGAAGGGCGGCATGATCGCCATGACGAAGGCGCAAGCCTTTGAATATGGCCGGTTCGGTATCCGCGTGAACAATGTCGCGCCCGGTCATGTCGCGATCCCGATGGGGCTCAACTTCAAGGGCTGGGACGGCGCTGGAAGCGACGCCATCCGGCAAAAGCGGGCCCGCGCGAGCCTGCTCGGAACAGAAGGCACCGGCTGGCATGTCGCCTATGCCGTGCTGTTCCTTGCCAGCGACGAGGCCGGCTACGTTACCGGCCACACGCTGCCGGTGGATGGCGGCACGACTGCGGTCATGCCCATCGTCATGGCTGAGACCATCGTCGGTCGGTGATCGATCGGCGATGTCTATCCTTCAGACGGGGTTGCCTTCGAGCGTATAGACCCGGTTTCTGACTGACCGGAATTCGTCCGTCATGGATTTCATTTCTTCCTCGCCGCCCGGCGAGACGATCTCCGCTATGTGGTCCCGCACGGCCTCGGGTCCGATATCCTCGATCCGGTCGGCTATCCAGCCGGCATTGAGGCCGCGATGGACGCGCGCATAGCGTCCGGCCTGTGCGGAGATGCATTCGCCGGTGACGGCGCATTCCTCGCTGGCGAGGTAAAGCGTCGCTGCCGTGACGGTCTGCGGTGGCGAGCGATGGGCGATATCGCGCTGGTAGCCGACATTGGCGGCCGCATCGCGGGCTGCGATGGCCATTGCAGGATTTTCCTGCGCCATGAGCGAGACGGCGAAGGGCAGGATGCCGTTCACCTTGATGCCGAGCGGCTCGCCCTCCATTGCCAGCGCTGGAACCAGTCCAAGCATGGCAGCCTTCGCGGCGACGTAGGCGCTGTTACCTTCCATCCCGAAGCTGGCGGCTGAACTTGTCATGACGACGCGGCCGTAGCCCGCCTTCGCCATCTGCCGCCAAGCCGGCTGGGTCACGTTGAAGGCGGCGTTCAGATGCACATCGATCGTCCAGCGGGCCAATTCGAGATCGGTATCGGCGAACATGCTGCGCCGGAGAACCCCGGCATTGTTGATGAGGATGTCGATCCGGCCGAAGTGCTCGATGGCGAGATCGGAAATGGCCGCTGCGGCCAGCGGATCGGTGATGTCGTGCGTCGACGCGATTGCCTGCCCGCCGGCGGTGCGAATTTCGGCGGCGACGTCTTCAGCCCGAGACCTTTGGGGTGTCTCCCCCGGACCGATGTCGTTGACGACGACCTTTGCGCCGCGCGCCGCCAGCGTCAGGGCGTAATCCCTGCCGATACCACGGCCTGCGCCGGTGACGATTGCAACGCGTCCTTCGAACCGGATGTCGCTCATTGTGTTCCTCCTTGATCGCGACGGCCCGGGAAACCCGGCGCTGTCGATTGCATTTCAGTAGCCGGCATTCCGATAGGGTCCGCAGCCGCGCCGGTAAATCAGCAGGTTGCGCGTATAGGCACAGACGAGGCGGTCGCCCGCATAGGCGCGGGTCTCGACCGTGGCGATGCCCTGGTCGGGACGCGAGGACGATCCGCGCACCGCCGTGACGATCGATTCCGCTCGCAGGCTGTCGCCCGGCCGGACAGGCGAGGGCATGGAAATTCCCGTCCAGCCGAGGTTCGCCACGACGCGGCCGAATGTGCGGGTTGTGAGCGCAGTGACAGCGCCGAGAACCAGCGGCTCCCACACCATTTCGGTGAATTCGGGATAGGTTGCGCGATAATTCGGGTCATGCCAGCGCGGATTGATTTCCAGCGACCTCAAAGCAGCCAGCCGGCTCTCCTCTGAGGTGAGGCTGCGCGTCGGCCAGTGCTCGAAGGTCTCGCCGGGCACCAGATCCTCGAAAAACAGTCCCGTCTGCTCGACGAGGGCGCCGTCCTCGTCCTCATGGTAGAGGGCAAAGCGAGCCTCATCCGCAATGGGCGCGGCGGGTCGATCTTCCGGGTGGCGTCCCCTTCGATAGACTTCGATTCGACAGTCGATCTTGGCCGCGACATTGCCGCCCCGGTTGCGGCCCTCGACGCGCAGTGTCACTTCGCCGACATCTGCGTCGCTGCCCGGGGACAGGGCGGTGACCTCGGATTCGGAATAGAGCGTGTCGTCGCCCCGGATCGGGGCGGTCAGGGCGAGGTTGTCGATGCCGAGGAGGGCGCGGCGGCGATACCAACTGCGCGAAATCATGCCCATGAATCTCTGCACCGTCATCGTACTGACGGTCAGCGGGTGTTGCCACTCGGTATTGGCAGCATAGTGGCTGTCATAATGGAGATGGGCGTTGTTGATCAGATCGACCGCGTCAAGATGATTGTCTCGTTGCGAAACGTCGATGCCGGGCCGATGCCGGATGCGCAGGCCCGGCGTCAAGTCCTCGAAGCTCAGGCCGAAGCGCTCCCGGTAACGGTTCGGGGCGATCCTCAGGTATCCGCTGCGGCTCATTCTGTCCGGCCCTTTATGTCAGTTGACGTAGCGCGGCGGAGCAGCCGCTCGGCTGCGAGCGCGACCGGGCGGTCGATCATGCGGCCGTCAAGGCTGCACGCTCCGCCCCCTGACGATTCCCATGCCGCGAGAACGCCTTTCGCGCGCATTACTTCCTCCGGCGTGGGCGAGAAGGCGGTATTGATCGCCGCTACCTGCTTCGGATGGATCGCCAGTTTTGCGGAGAGTCCGAGCGCCCGGGAAGCGCTGGCTTCGCGTGCCAGGGCCGCCTCGTCGGCAAGCGCCAAATGCGGAACATCCCAGGCCGGAACCCCAGCCGCCGCTGCCGCCTGAACGATCCGGCTTCGCGAAAAGAGCAGGGGCTCCCAGGAAAAATCGGCCCCGAGGTCCGCGGCGAGATCCGCGCCGCCTAGTGCGAGTCCGGCAACGGCCGGATGGCTACCGATCGCCGTAGCGGCTTCCAGCCCTTTTGCCGTTTCGATGAGCGCGACCACCGGAACCGGTCTGTCGCTGTCCGGCAGATGTGCCAGGAGAAGGTCGATCTCCCACACGCTCTCGACCTTCGGAAGCATGATCGCCGATAGACGCGCCGAGGATGCGCGCAGCGCCAGCATGTCGTGCAGCCCGGCTGACGTCGTCGCATGGTTGATCCTGACCATGACCGGGATGCCGGAAGGGATGTCCAGCGCCATCACCGCGGACCGGGCCGCGTCCTTGTCTGACGCGCCGACGCCATCCTCGAGGTCGAGGATCACACAATCCGCGCCGCTGGCCAGAGCTTTATCCAGGTTGGCCAGACGGGTGGCCGGCGTGAATAGCGCGCTGCGGACATAATGAAAGGGCGGCCCGATCGTGCCGGTTTTCATGTCAGGCAGCGCCTCGGCGTGGATCGAGATGCGCGGCAATGGTGCCGGTCATTGCACGCACCTTTTTGCCGTCGTCGAGGGACAGGATAATATCCCTGATATCGGCTGCGGCCGGCTGTCCGACGCGCTTGCCGGCACGCACGACGAACCGTTTCGCAACATCCTCCAGGCTCGGGAAAAGCACTGCTGACTTGTCGTCGTTAAGGACGATCTCGCCGCCGTCGGTGAGAAGTATGCGGACCGAAATCGGGCCTTCATCGGCGGGAACGAGGTCGATCCGCTGGGTCAGCTCGACGATCACCGGGTCGGCATGGTGCCTGTCGAAAAATCCGGGATTGTCGATCGGATGGCCAAGCAGCGCGGAGGCTGCGGTAAAGCGGGCCGACATCTGCGCCGAGAGCATGTTGGCGAACGGCGCTGAGCGCGACACGCCCGGGCTGTTCAACCCGTTCGTGCCCATCGTGGGCCGGGTGATGGTCACGCGGGCTATGTCTTCCGCCTTCAGCGGCTGCTTCAGTCCGTCGGCGATGAGGGCCAGCGTCTGCTGGTTCTGGAGGCAGGCGGCGAAACGCTTCGTGCCGACGGTTTCGATGCCGAAGCTGGGACGGTCCGCCAGCATCTCGCCGAGTTTGCCCGCCGTTCCGCCATAGGTCTGAAAGAAGCCGAACTCGCCTTCCAGGGCGGCGCGGGGGCAGGCGGCTCCCGCCATGGCCAGGCGGGCCGCAACGATGCCGTTCCGTGCAGCGAAGGCGGCCTCGAAATAGGCGTCCATCGTGCCCTCGAAAATGCCTTGCGTGGTGCCGCCGGCAAGGTTGGCGGCGATGGCGAGCGCCGCGGCAAGCTGCTCTGGCCCACCGCCCATCAGTATAGCGCTGGCCGCGGCCGAGCCGAATGCGCCCATGACGCCCAGTGGGCGGAACCGCCGCTGGACGATCTCCGGGGGGCCGGCAAAACCGATGCGGCTGACCGCCTCGTAGCCGACGACCATGGCTGCCAGAAGCGCCGCGCCGTCCGCGTCGAGTTCCTCGGCAACCGCAAGGGCCGCGGGAATGACGAATGTGCCGGGATGGCTGCCTTCGCGCAGCCCGCCCGGGCCGCAGTCCTCCAGGAGGCTTCCGTGGCCGATCGTTGCATTGATGAAGGCGGCGTCCTCGGCGCCGAGCCGCAGGCTTCGACCGAAGGCGAAGCTCTCGCCCCGGCTGGACCCCAGCGCCTGCCAGGCTGTCGCCGCCGCCGGTAGGTCGCCGTGGGCAAGCGACACGCCGACGGCATGCAGAAGCCGCAGCCGTGCCGCCTTCATAGCTTGGGGGGAGATGTGGCCCATCGGCAGTCTGCAGAGCTTTTGCGAGAGCTGCAGGCTCCAGCCGTCTTCGGTCTCGATTGTCATCAGCACCTCCTCTTCAACGCTAGCTCAGACTGGCGCGGGCGAGCACCAGTTTCGCGACGCGGTAATCCGGATTGGTGATCACCTTGCCGTTCAGCACTGCCGCCGGATCCCCCCTGCCGACGGCTGCGTCATAGGCTTCGCAAACCGCCTTTGCGGACGCAATCTCGCTTTCGCCGGGGCTCATCACGCGGTTGATGATTTCCAGATGGGCGGGCGACAGGCCGATGCAGGCGGTATAGCCGAGATTGGCCCATATGCGGATGAATGCCTCGACCTTTGTCAGGTCGCGGTAGTCCGGGATCATCGACCCGCCGGTGGAAAACAGGCCATAGGCGGCGGCCGCGACGGCGATCTTCGTGCGGGCATAATAGTTGGCCGGTGCATAGAGATCGTCTCCGGCATCGTTGAATGGGCGGGATCCGACGTCGGCCGCATAGTCGACATAACCGAAATGCAGACCGAAGACGCCGTCCGCGCTCGCAATCCGGTCGAGCTCGATCATCGCCCGCGCAGTCTCGATCATGGGATAGGCACCGCGGTCGGGCACCTTGCTGCGAAGCGTGCTGACGACCTCGTGGACCTCCTCCGCCGTCTCGACCTTGGGATAGCAGACGATCAGGTCGCCCGTCACCCCGGCCATGGCCTCGAGATCGTCGCGACCCCAAGGGGTCGACAGGTTGTTGACCCGGACGATGATCGTCCGGCCTCCGAAATAGTCGCGGTCCTTCAGGACCTCGAGAATCTTATCGCGGACTAAAACCTTGTTATCCGGCGTGGCGGAGTCCTCGAGGTCCATCATGATGGCGTCGGCCGGTGCGGTCGGCACCTTGGACCAGTATTTCTCGTTCAGCACCGGGACTTCAAGGATGCTCTTCATGCCGGCATAGCGGGCGCGAGGTGTGCTCATTTGCTTTCGTGCTCCGCCAGGAAGGGTTGCAGGCAATCAAGGAACTGCTGGGGCTTCTCGCGCAGGAAGTAGTGCCCGCCGTCGAACCAGGTGGCGCGGGCGTTGGGCATGGTCTTCACCATCTTCTCGACCACCTCGGCGTCGATGACAGTGCTGTCGCGGCCGGCCATGATCTGCGTCGGCATGGACAGCCTGGCTGCCATCTTCCAGAGGTACTTGACGTCCGGCAGGCTGATGGAGCCGGCAATCCATTGCAGGTCCGGGTCCTGCTTGGGAACGAGTTTCCCGGCCCAGTTGCGGCGCATTTGATACTTCACATGGAGATCGATGAATTCCGGGTCCCACTCGGGGTGGTAGCCAAGATAGAATTTGCGAAGCTCGGCCTCGTCGCGGAAGCCGCGCAGGTTGGTGGTCTCGGTAATGAAGTCGCGCATCGCGATCGCGCCGGTGGCGGAATTCTGCGGGCCGGCATCGGACAAAGCGAGTGTGCGGATCATCTCGGGTCGCTCACCGGCAACGGCGATGCCGACGCGCACCCCGTTCGAATGCCCGACCAGATGCAGCGGGCCGGTGCCCATCGCATCAATGAACTTGTGGACGTCCTGCGCGAACTGGCGGACGCGATAGCCGCTGCGGGCCCAGTCGCTGTCGCCGTGGCCACGCAGGTCGAGGCAGAGTACGTGGTAATCTTTCTGCAGCACCCGGGCGAAGGGATCCCAGGTGTGGCAGGTGACATTCAAGCCGTGCAGCATCAGCACCGTCGGCTTCGAAGGCGAACCCCACTGTGTGTAGTGGAACCGCAGCCCCTCCAATGTAATCCATCCATCCTGAAAGGTATCGCTCATATATTCCTCCATCTGTCGGTGTTCGGGGATTCAGAAACCTGATGCTTCGCGCAACGTTGCCATCAGGGCGTCGCGGTCGTCCGGATGCGCTATGGCGATTAGCGCCGCGGCCCGCTCTCGCATCGAGCGTCCGCGCAGATCGGCGCTGCCGAACTCCGTCACGACGAAATCGATGTCCTGCGCTGCCGAGGTAGGGCGGTGGCCGTGCGGCAGCGCACCGACGATGCGACTGTCGCCCTTGCTGGTGCGCGAAGGCAGGGCGATGACCGAGGCGCCGCCCGGACTGATATGTCCGGCGCGGACGAAGTCGCCCTGTCCTCCACCGCTGACCAGTCGCTGCCGCTGGATATATTCGGCATTGGCCTGACCGGTCAGGTCGACTTCCAGTGCGGAGTTGATCGTCCAGAGGCGCTCCTGCAGTGCAAGCCGCCGGGGGTCGTGGGTTTCCGACAGGGGCCGAAGTGAAAGCACATCTCTTATCGGGGCATGGTCCGAATGCTCGCCGCCGACGAGGCCGGTAGCCACGATCTTCCCGGTATCCAGGCTCTTCGACTTGCCGCTTATGACGCCGCTTTCAACCAATCTTTGTATAGTGGGCGTTACGATTCCCGAGTGAATTCCGAGATCGCGCTTGCCGTCGAGTTCCTGAAGGATGGCTTCCGGGAGAGAGCCCAGACCCAGCTGCAGCGTTGCTTCATCCGGGATCAGGCTGGCGACCCGCCGTCCGATTTCGCGTTGCTGGTCAGAGAGGGGTGCCGGTGCGCCCAGTCTGCGCTCCCATGGCTCGCCGCGGATCACCCGGTCGAAACGTTTCAGGGCGATCACCGGCGCATCGGTGACATGCGGAGCGCCGGGACGAGTCACGGCGACCGCAGTCGCGTGCGTCTCCAGTGCGGCAGCCATGTAGCCGATCATGTCGCCATAAGACAGTTCGTCTGGCGAGCCCCCTTCGGCGACCTCCATGAGGATCAGGTCAAGCTTCAGCTGACCACCGGCAATCATCCGATCGGCGTCCCATAACGCATTCGGGAGGAAATCCACATTCCCGGCCCAGAGGCGGGGAATTGTGCCTGCCAAGGGCAGCAAGCGCAGGCGGCCGTTTCGTGCTGCAGCAAGATGTTCCGGACGCAGGAAGGCAAAAACGCCCGTCAGGTCGGCGAATATGAGTGTGAGCGCGACGTCGGCTGCCAGTGACGCATCCACGAGGGCTGCCATTATCGATGTCGGCTGCGACGGGCCCATCGCTGCAAGCGCCGTCAGGGACGAACGCCCGACGACGAACGAGCTGGCAAAGGCTGCTTCCTCCCCGGTCATAACGCTCCTTTCAGCAGTCGTTCTCGAATGGCTCTTGCACAAGTCTCATAACTTCAGTATTAAATCTTGTAAAGATATCTTCGAAAATGTTATGACAATGTCGAATTGATATCGTCCGGAAGGATCTGGGAGGGACCTCATATGGAGCAGTCAGTCACGGGAGCGCGGCGCATCGTCGATTGCGACGTTCATCCCCTGATCAAGAGCGTCAGCGCGCTGAAGCCGTACTTTTCCAAGGAGTGGGCGGACTTCTTCGTTCCGAGCAGCGTCGGGCAGAGCAGCACCAACGGATTCGTCTTTGCGCGGGCCAGGGACCGATATCCCCACCCGAATACAACCTATCGGCTCGATGCGTTGCCGCCGGCCGGCGGGCCGGCCGGCTCCGATCCCGGCTTCGTCGTGGAGGATCTGATCGAGCCTTTCGGAATCACCACGGCACTTCTGCTCCCGCAGGAGCACTACGGAGTTATCCGCTTCGCCAGCTCGGCTGCTGCCGCGGCGTTCGAAAGGGCCAATAACGAGTACCTCATCGACCATTGGCTCGATGCGGATAAGCGTTTTGCCCTCGCCCTGACGGTTTCGGAGCATGATCCGAAAGCCGCGGCGGAGAGCATCCGCGCTCTTGGCCATCGCGACGGCGTCGTCGGCGTTCAGTTGCTAATCAACAAGAGCATGCTCGGCTCACTGGTCTTCGATCCGATCTACGAGGCCGCGCAGGAGATGGGGCTCGCCATCGTTAGCCACCAGAACGGCTCCGAAGGCTGTTACTCCTATTCGCAGGTGCCGGCCGGCGGTGCGCCGCGGTTCTATGGCGAACGGCATTCCGTCCTGCCGCAGATCGGCGCGGCAAATGTCGTCGACATGATCATGTCGGGGGTTTTCGAGCGCTTCCCCGAACTCAAGGTGGTCATGGTCGAGTGGGGCTTCTCCTGGCTCGGTTCGCTGATGTCGCGTGCCGACTACCTTTGGCAAAGGAACCGTAGCGCGGCGCCGCATCTGAAACGGCGTCCGAGCGAATATCTCGTCAAGCATTTCAAGTTTGCCACCCAACCACTCGACGAGGCTTCGGGCGTTCGCGAGTTCGAGGCGATGTTCGGCATTCCCGACCTCGACAGGATGCTGCTCTTCAGCTCGGACTATCCGCACTACGACACGGATGCGCCGGACGTGGTCCTGGGCAAGATCCCTGAGCAGATGAAGGACGCCGTCTATTGGCGAAACGCGGTCGAAAGCTTCGGCCCCAAGATTTTCCGCCAATAGGGAAGGGGAGAGCCATGCCGATTGATTGTTGCCGCTTTGCCGGTGTCCGGAGGTTCGAAGACCTCTTCCCGATAATGCCCGGCGACTGGCGGCGTCATTTCGACCGCTATGAATGGACCGGCGCCGTCGATCTCGCCTCGAACCATATCCGGGTTTCCGATCGCTTCAGCCACCAACCGCTTCCCGCATTCGATCCGGTATCGGTCGATATGGAAGCGCTCGTCCTGCCTTACCAGGGGTTGATCGTAAACGGCTGGAGCGATCTGATTGCAGCTGGCGTCTTTCTAGATGCCTTGAACGATTATGCCCTGGAGCACTGGACTTCTCAGAAGAGCCGCGTCGTGCATATCGTCAACCCGCATGATCTGGCCGGGTCGGCGGAGCGCATCAGGCGCCGCGCCGGGGACCGGCGGATCGCGGCCATCGCCATTCCGCTCATGCCGACAATGCTGGGCTCTGTCAGCTGGGATCCGGTCTTCCGCGCAGCCACCGAGGCCGGGCTGCCGGTCGTCATCCACTTCTCGGGTGTCGAGGGCTCTTATGCGGGCGCCCCGCCGCTCGCCGGCGCGCCGCACACCAACCCTCTTTCCCGCCACATTCTAATGCCGCATCTGGCCGAATCGAACGTCGCGAGCATGATCTTCGAGGGGGCTTTCTATCGGTTCCCGACCCTTCAGGTCCTGTTTGCCGGTTTCGGCTTCAAATGGCTCCCGTCGCTACTGCGGCGGCTGGATCAGGAGTGGCGCAATTTCCGGTCCGACATGCCGTGGGTGAAAGACAAACCGAGCGCGACGGTCATCGGCCACATCTGGGCCAGCACGCATCCGGTCGGGGAAGCGCGCAGCCCGGAAAACTGGCTGGGCGAGTTTTCCGAACCGCTGCTGCGCCGCATCGTTTTCACATCCAATGCGCCGTTTGACGGCGATGCATTTGCGCATGTCGTCGATACGCTTGGTCCGGAATGGGAGCAGCGCCTGACCGACAACGGGCCCGCCTTCGCTCACCTCGTAAGCCGCCAGGAGGTGGTCGCATGACCATCGCGCAGCAGCAGACGGTGCCGGAGCACCGGATTGGCAGACTTGAGGACTTTCCCGAGCGCAAGGTCGTTCCCGTTGAGGCCGGCGGCAAGACGATCGGCGTGCTGCGACACGGCGATGACGTCCATGCCTTTGCAAATCGCTGTCCCCATCATGGCGCGCCGATGTGCCGGGCACAGGTCTCGGGCACCATGCGTCCGTCGGAGCCCAACCAGTTCGTCTACGATCTCGACGGCCTGATCGTGAAATGCCCCTGGCATGCCTACGAATTCGACGTTCGCAGCGGCGAGGCGATGGGCGGCATCATCCGAGGCCGTCTGTTCATTTATCACAGCGAAGTGCGTCACGGCGAAGTCTTCGTCCAGCTCCGCCGTCCGGCAACGCCGGTCAAGGCACCCCCCATCTCCGGAGAATAGAATGGAATTGACAACCGAGCAGGACGCCATCCTGCGCACCGTGCGGGAATTCGTCGACAAGGACGTTTTGCCCAACGTTGCCAAATACGACAGGGCGGACGAGTTTCCGCAGCCTCTCTACGAACAGATGGTGGAGATGGGCCTCTTTGGTATGACCATCCCCGAAGAGCATGGCGGCCTAGGGCTGGACCTGATGACCTATGCGCTCGTCGTGGCCGAGCTGTCGCGCGGCTGGATATCGCTGAGCGGCATCATGAACACACATTTCATGGCGGCTTGGATGATCCAGAATTTCGGCACGGCGGAGCAGAAGCGGAGCCTGCTGCCGCTGATGGCGACCGCAGAACTGCGTGCCGCCTATTCGATGACGGAGCCTGGCGCCGGTTCCGACGTACAGTCGATCAGGACGACGGCGAAGCGAACGGAAGATGACGGCTGGCAGATCGACGGCCAGAAAATGTGGAGCACGAACGGTCTGCGCTCCAGCATGATCATGCTCCTGGCCGTTACTGACGCGTCTGCCAACCCGCGCCACAAGGGCATGACCGCCTTCATCGTTCGAAAGGAACCCAACGTCCAGCACCAGCCGGGCCTGACGATTCCGCCGAACCTCAAGAAACTCGGCTACAAGGGGGTGGAGACGACCGAACTCGTCTTTGACGGTTACCGGGTGCCCGCCGACGCGGTGCTCGGCGGCGAAGCCGGGATAGGGCAGGGCTTCAAATATTTCATGGCCGCCGTCGAACTCGGCCGTGTCAACGTCGCAGCCCGCGCCGTTGGCGTTGCCCGTTGTGCCTTCGAGCAGGCGATCCGCTATGCGCAGGAACGCCAGACCTTCGGCCGCAAGATCGCACAGCATCAGGCTATCCAGATGAAGCTTGCCCAGATGGGCACGCAGATCCGCGCCGCGGAACTGCTGACCTTTGACGCCGCGCGCCGCAAGGCGTCCGGCGAGCGCGCCGATCTGGAGGCCGGAATGGCGAAGCTTTACGCCACCGAGGCGGCCGAGTTCTGTGCGATCGAGGCGATGCGCATCCATGGTGGCTACGGCTATTCGCAGGAATACATGGTCGAGCGCCTATACCGCGATGCGCCGCTGCTGATCCTCGGCGAAGGCACCAACGAAATTCAACAATTGCTGATCGCACGGCGGCTGCTGGAACTGCACGCTGTCTGAGCGGCATGTGGATCAATCTCAAAGGAATGAGGAAAATGACCAAGAAATCAGGTGCTCTCGAAGGGCTGAAAGTCGTGGAATTCGCGCATGTGATTGCCGGGCCGCTGTCCGGAACGCTGATGGCAGACCTCGGCGCGACCGTCGTACACGTTGAGGATCCCGGCGTTGGCGACCCACAGCGCACTGCCGGTCCGGCTAAAGACGGCGTGCATCTCTGGTGGCAGATGGCCGCGCGCAACAAGCGCTCCATCACCCTGAACCTGCGCAGCGACAAGGGCCGCGCGCTTGCCAAGGAACTGGCCGCCTGGGCGGACGTCGTGATCACCAATTTCCGTGTAGAGACACTGGAGAAATGGGGGCTGGACTTTGCATCGCTCAACAAGATCAACCCGACGGTCATCGTTCTGCAAGTTACCGGTTTTGGCGCGACCTCGTCGCGGCGCAATGAGCCGGGCTTTGGTAAGGTCGGCGAGGCCATGAGCGGCGTGGTCCACCTGACAGGCTTCCCCGACGGACCGCCGGTTCACACCGGCTTCTCCCACGGGGATTCTGTCACGGGCCTGATGGGCGCCTATGCCGTTCAGGCCGCGCTCTATCGCAAGCATACCGACCCGGATTTCAAGGGTGAATGGATCGACCTGTCGCTTTATGACGGGCTGTTCCGCCTCATCGAATGGCAGGTGATCTTCCATGACCAGCTGGGCACGGCGCCCGAGCGGATGGGCAACAAGCTTGCGGCTGCGCCGGCGGCCGTCATCAATATGTACCAGACAGGCGACAATCGTTGGCTGACGGTGACCTCGGGCACGCCTCGCGCCGTCTCGAATACCGCAAAGCTCGTCGGCGAGCCGGCCGAGGAATATGTCACCCGTGCCGATCAGGCCAAAAACTCGGAGCGCCTGGACAAGCTTCTCGGCGAGTGGATCGCCAAGCGCGGCATTGATGAGTGTATGGCTGCCATGAAGGAGATTGGCGTCGTCGCATCGCCGATCTACAGCATGGAAGACATTTTGGAGGATGAGACCTTCAGGGAACGCGAAAGTATTACCGAACTGGAGGTGCCCAAGCTTGGCAAGGTGCGCATGCAGAACGTCGTCCCGAAGCTCGCCAACTATACCGGAGAAGTCTGGCGCGCCGCGCCGGAACTGGGGATGGATACCGATCTCATCTACAAGGAATTCCTTGGCAAGACTGACGACGAAATCGCCGCGTTGCGCGTCGGTGGTCACATCTGACGGGACGGAGCTGCCCGGGGCATCAGCTCCGGGCGGCATGTATTCTTTTCACTCCCAGAGTTGGTGGAATGACCAGACGTATCGTTATCGTCGGCGCGGGCCAGGCCGGGCTTGCCGTCGCCATGCAGTTGCGCCGTCTCGGCTTCGATGGCGACGTGACGCTCATCGGCGAGGAGGCCTTGCCGCCCTATCAGCGGCCGCCGCTCTCCAAAGCCTACCTGCTCGGCAAGCTGGACGACGACCGGCTTCTCCTGAAGCCACTCGATTTTTACAGGGACCAGAAGATCGAGCTGCTTCTGGGCCGAACGGTCGAAGCCGTCGACCTCGCCGCGCGCGAAGTTCGGCTGGCGGGACGCACGCTCCCGTTCGATGATCTTGTTTTGGCGACAGGTGCCGCGCCGCGTCCGCTGCCGCCCGAGGCAGGCGGTGGCCTTGCCGGCCTCTACTATCTGCGCAATCAGATGGATGCGCTGCGACTTGGACCCGAACTGCAGCCCGGCAGGCGGCTTCTGATCCTCGGCGGCGGCTATATAGGACTTGAAGTTGCGGCAGTCGCGCGCTCTCGCGGTCTGGAAGTCATTGTTCTGGAGATGGCCGACCGTATTCTGCAGCGTGTCGCCGCACCGCAAACATCCGATTTCTTCCGGAAGCTTCATGCGGCGCACGGCGTTCAGATCATGGAAGGCTCAGGTCTGTTGCGGCTGACGGGCAACAGCCATATTTCAGGCGCCGACGTCATCGACGGCAGACAGCTTCCCGCCGACCTGGCGGTGATCGGTATCGGCGTGCTGCCCCGAACCGCCTTGGCCGAAGTGGCGGGGATCGACGTCGAGAACGGCATTCGCGTGGATGCCAGGGGCCAGACCTCCGTTCAGGGCGTCTGGGCTGTCGGGGATTGCTGCTCGCTGCCTTTCGAGGGAAAGCGCATCCGGCTGGAAAGCGTCCCGAACGCCAACGACCAGGGTGCCATCGTCGCCCACAACATTCTTGGAATCGAAAAGGATTACCTGCCGCAACCCTGGTTCTGGTCTGATCAGTACGATGTCAAGCTGCAGATCGCCGGGCTGAATCAGGGCTATGATCGCACCGTCGTCCGCCCTGCGGCCGACAACCGTAGCCAGTCGGTCTGGTATTTCGAGAACGATCGCCTGCTGTCGGTCGATGCCATGAACGAGCCACGGTCCTACATGCTGGCGCGGCGGCTTCTGCAAAAGAATGCGTCGCCTCGCTTCGAGCAGATAGCCGATCCCGAATTCGATCCCGCCACCCTGCTCTGAAGACCGGGTAGTAATGTCAGACTTTTGATACGTCCGCTTTGGGTAAATCGACCTCATCAAAATGCCAGCTCGACTAAAGATCAGATACCGCGGCCTGCATTTCTTTTATGATCGATTTGGCGTTTTCTGCGATGCGCGTCTTCTCGCCTCCCAATCCAATGACGATGTCCTGTTTGTTGTACTGGACGGAAATCCGCATCGCGATGGTTGACGCGAAATAAGGCTCGACCTGGTCTTCTATATAGCAGTAGCCGATTTTGCGGATGTCGGCGAGGCGACGGCGCATCGTCTCGAAATCATACTTCTGTTCACGTAGCAGTTGATTGGAGCGCAGGCAGATCGACTCTACCGATGCGTCAGGAAGCGCCGACATAATCATCCAGCCCATCGCAGCTTCGAGAAGAGGCCGCTGCCCTCCCTCCCTGATGTGGTATCGAATGGGGTAATCCGACTCGAGCGCCTTGAGATACTGCAAGTTCAGGTCGTTCTGGATGCCGATAGCCACCGTCTCGCCGAAGCGAAGGCGTAGGTTCTTCATCACGTCCACGATCTCAGTATTGTCGGGAAGGTGGCCTTCAATCCATGATCCGATGGAGCGGATGCGGCTGGTTGGGAAGTAGTTTCTGAACCGCTTGTTGTAATTCAAGTACCCCGCGTCGCTGAGTGCCTTGAGAAGATACATTGAGCTTGATGTCGGATATCCGAGCTCTGCTGAAATTTCCTTCATGGATAGCGGCCGACGTTCTCGAGAAAACAGCTCGAATACTTCCAACGTACGGTCTGCTGACTTCACGGGTCGTCGAGTCACGGCGGTTAGTTCCTCCAAAGTTGATCTGGTCAAAATACGCATATGCGAAAATTATTGCAATAATGCGAATTTCTTTGACGCCTGATGGGGTTTGGTGTCCCTTTGCGACACGCTTTCCGGTGGAGGCCCAGTGCCGGCCTTTTGAGTGAAGCGGCAGCGAAGGAAGCAGATATGAAAGACAGGGTCCTCATCACCAACGCCAACATCCTGACGATGGGCGACGACAAGCCGACTGCTACGTCGATGCTGATGGAGAGTGGCCGTATTGTCGCGCTGGACCCTCAGGTCGATGAAGCCGGTTCCATCCGTATCGTGGACATGGGTGGGAAAACCGTCGTTCCGGGGCTCATCGATGCCCATACACATATGGAGATGATCGCCTACGGCTGGGACATCGCGGCGGATATCAAGCCGCCTGCAGTCAAGTCGATCGACGACATGGTGGCGCTGCTTGCCGAGAGGGCTGCGCAAACACCGAAGGGTCAGTGGATCCTGGGGCAGGGTATGCACTATCAGGACCAGCACATGAAGGAAGGCCGGTATCCTGACCGGTATGATCTCGATCGTGCGAGCCTTGATCATCCCATCGTCGCGCGCTTCAGCTTTCACATCAACGTTTTCAACTCCAAGGCACTCGAGATGCTGGGCGTGGACGAGAACACGCCCGACATGGAGGGTGGCTATCTTGAGCGTAACGAACGCGGTGTCCCGAACGGTCGCAGCAACGACATGTGGCACGCGCTCGATGCGCCTGACTGGCCGTATGAACAAGTCGGTCCCGCTCTTGCCAGTGCTCAGGCGTCCTTCCTGGCCAACGGCGTCACGGCGATAACCGAATTCACGCTGTTTCGTGGCGGCGTCGATGCGTTTCTGGAGATGGAGCGCCGCAACGATCTGAAGGTCCGTGTGGCGCTCTACCCGAAGGTGCCGCATGTCTGCTCGATCGAGGATGCCGTTTCCGGCAAGATCAAGGAACGCTTTGCCGGCGCCGATGCCGACCGGCTGATGCTTGGCGGCATGAAGCTGTTTATCGACGGCGGGCTCACCTCGCGTGCGGCGGCCATGCACGAGCCCTACTGGGGCACAGATATTCGTGGCGACCTTTCGTTCGAGCCAGAGGAATTCTCTGACATTGTCGGCAAGCTGCACGATGCCGGATATCAGATCGCCGTTCACGCGATCGGGGACCTGGCTCAGGATGTGGTTCTTGACGCCTATGAGGCTCTTCCATCGCGCAAAGGGGGCAATGGCGCTCCCCACCGTATAGAACACGCCGGAAATTCCCTGTGGGAAGATCACCGCGCTGCACGCTTCAAGGCGCTTGAAGTGCTGCCCGTCCCGCAGCCGCCGTTCATTCATACGACCGCAGCCGGCTATCGCAAGAGTCTCGGCCCGGTGCGCGGTGACAAGGTATTTCCGATGCGCACGATGGTCGTCGATCAGGCCATTCCCGTGCCGGGCAACTCGGACGCGATCGGCATTCATCCGAGGCAACACATTCCGATGTTCGGCATCTGGGCGATGGTCACTCGCGAAATGAACACCGGCGAGCGCCTCGATGACGGAGAAAACATCGACGTCACCACTGCTCTCAAGATGTACACGCGCTATGCCGCCCGTTCGATCGCACGTGAACATGAGATCGGTTCCCTGGAGGTCGGCAAGTTCGCTGACTTCGTCGTATTTGACGACAACCCGGTGACGGTGAAAGCCGATGCGCTACGCGACCTCATACCTAGCGAAACCTGGATCAACGGCGAGTGTGTCTTCTCGCGCGCCTGACATATTTTCTGGAGATTGAACGATGAAATTCTACTGCTTCCTTCAGGGGGCCTGGCACGGGCGCAAGAAGCCCATCAAGCAGGTCTACGAGGAGATCGTCGCGGAGGCGGTCCTCGCCGAGGAGCTCGGTTACGATGGCGTTTTCCTGGCCGAGCAGAATCTCGTATCGTTCCTGGCTACGCCCGATCCGCTCCAGTTGGCGGCGATGATTTCGCAGAAGACCAAGCGCATCAAAATCGGTCTGGCTATCATGGTGCTGCCGTTTCACCACCCGCTGCGCCTTGCGGGCGAGCTCTCTCAACTCGATCAGATACTGGAAGGCCGCCTGGAAGTCGGTGTCGGTCGTGGCGCGTCGCCCTATCAGGCTGCCCGCTATGAACGCAACATGACGGATGATCAGAGCAGGCGCTTCTTCGAGGAGCACCTGAAGATCATGATGACCCACTGGGCCAATCCGGAGGTCGATCACGCCCATGAGGGCGAGTTCTTCCGGTATCCGGCGGCAACGGTGTTACCGAGCCCCTTCCAGCGTCCTCACCCGCGCCTTTGGATCGCGGCGACGTCACTCAAATCCACCGACTGGTCGGTGAAGCTCGGATACAGGTCTGATCATCTCTTCTCGCCGTTCCGTGAGCCCTACTCATGGGTGGAAGAACTTTACGTCGCTTTTGAAAAGGCCCTCAGTGATATCAACCGGCCGCGCAAGGATGCCGATTTCGCCATCAACCGCCAGACCTATGTCGCCCCGACTGAGGAAGAGGCGAAGGAAATCCTGCCGATCATCCGTGACGCCCACCGGATCATCGAACAGCAGGTTCATCTTCAGAGTGAGAACATAAAGAACGGCGAATACAACGTGGATCAGCCGGTTCCCGGCGAACCCTCGATGGAGGAAATGTACAAGAATACTCTGATCGGGACGCCCGATATCGTCCGGGACAAGGTGCAGCAATACTACGATCTCGGCGTAGACCTGATTTCGACCTGGCACCATCTCGGCCAACCGCACGAGAAGGTGCGCCGTTCCATGGAGCTGTTCGCGCACGAGATCATGCCGCAGTTCCGTTCCGACAGGCGGGATCATTGATATGACGCTCAGCCTGTTTTCGGAGATAAGTATCAGGGACATGCGCGTGCGCAATCGCCTGATGATGTCGCCGATGAGCCAGAACAGCGCGACGGAAAGCGGCGAAGCGACCGACTGGCACATGGTGCATTATGGTTCTCGCGCCGTTGGCGGGTGTGGCATCGTGCTGATGGAGGACACCGCAGTGTCGGCCGAGGGGCGGGTCAGCTCGCGCTCGCTGTGTCTCTATGAGACCGCCCATGCCGATTCATTGCGCCCGATCGTGAAGTTCTGCCAGGAGAACGGCGCGAAGGCCGGCATTCAACTTGCCCATGCCGGTCGCAAGGCGTGGCGCGATCGCCGGATGGACGATGTCGGTCGCGTGTCAACCGGCGCGCAAGCCTTTGCGCCGGATTGGGGTGTTCCGCTTCCGCTTGGTGAAGTGCAAATCGCGGGGATTGTCGCGGATTTTCAAAATGCTGCGAAGATGGCGTTGGCAGCCGGGTTCGATTTCATCGAGATTCACGCAGCACACGGCTATCTGATCCATCAGTTTCTTTCCCCTGTCAGCAACAGGCGCATGGATGCTTATGGCGGATCAGTAGAGGGCCGTCGCCGGCTGCTTGTCGAGATAATCGAGGCGGTGCGGAGCGTCTGGCCCCAGGAGCGACCATTGTTTTGCCGAGTGCCGGCACATGATGGTCATTCCGGCGGGCTGTCGGAAGCCGATGTTGTTGAAATCGCCGGTTTGCTTTCAGGTCTCGGTATCGACATCATCGATGTCGCGGCAAGCAATGTTTCGCCGGAATGTGCGGTGATTACTGCTGCGGACATGCAGCGCGTCTCCGCCATGATCCGTGTGGCGACCGGCCTTCCGACCACCACAGGCGGAGCGTCGGACACGGCGCATGCCAAGGAGCTGCTCGACAGCGGAACACTGGATGTGGTCGCTATAGGCAGGCCGCTATTGACCAATCCGTACTGGCTTCTGGCGAATGCGGACGGCGAGCAACGCTCGCGCCTTTGGCCAAGGCAATACACACTGGCCATGCCCAATAAAACATAACAATCACCTCGATCTCAATGGGAGTTAAACCAATGTCTGGATGGAAGTCAGTGCGCGTGGTCGTCGCTGCTTTGTGGGTCGCCCTCGGCAGCGCATATCCCTTAACCTCAGCCAATGCACAGAACGCATTGGAAAAGATCAACACAGCAGGCGAAATGCAGATCGGCTGGGCCGAATGGCGGCCGATGGAGTACCGTGACACCGTCTCTGGCGACTTGAAAGGCGTGCTCATCGCCCTCGCAGATGAATTGGCGAGCCGGCTTAAAGTAAAGCCGTCATTCGTTCAGGACAATTGGGCGACCCTGACTGCCGGTATAGCGGCGGACAAGTTCCAGATGGCTCTAATGGGCATTACGGAAGCCAGGCAGCGCGTCCTCGACTTCGCTGAGCCGATGTATCATGTGCCGTTCACCGTCATCGTGAAGGACAATTCCGGTCTGAAGACGTTCGACGAGGTCAATACGCCTGAGAATTCCATCGCCGTGACGACGGGCTCGAGTACCGACGAACTGCTGGGCTCGCTCGAGCGTTCCGGCGTGATCAAGGCGAAAGTTATCCGGCTCAAGGATGTTGGCGGCGCGCTACTTTCGCTCACGACCGACAAGACGACCGCATTCGCATCTTCCGTGGACGCGCTCTCCCAGATCGTCGAGCAGCAAAAGGCGTTGCGCATTGTCGATGGTTCTTTCGGCGCTTCCATTTTCGCCCCCAGCCACGCGAAGGACCAGCCCGAACTCAACAAGGCACTGAATGATGCGGTGAAGTCGATGATCGAGGACGGAACGATAGCGCGCCTGTTGGTCGAATACCGCGTTGCCGGTTCCGTCGCTGGCGCTCAAAAATAGTTGCAAATTACCCTCTCGCGGTTTTGCCGTGAGACGGGCTCTGGCCGAGTTAACGGAGTGCTGGATGTATAGCTTCAATACGGAAGTGATCTGGGTAGGTGGGGCCTATATCGCCCAGGGAATTGCCACCACGGTCATGGTCTCCTGCCTTGCTTTGCTGCTTGGCCTGGCGATCGGTATGCCGCTTGGTGTGTTTCGCGCTTCGCACGAGACGAGCTTTCTCAGAAAGATCACAAATGGCTACATCGAGATATTCCGGAACATCCCGGTGCTCGTTCAGATCGTATGGTTCTACTATGTGCTGCCAATTATCACCGGGATCAACTTCGATCCGATCAGCGCCGCGATCATTGCACTGGGACTGAACACATCGGCGTTTCTTGCGGAAATCATTCGCGGCGGCATTAACGGTGTACCCAGCGGACAGCACGATGCGAGCGCCAGCCTTGGTTTTACGCACAATGGATCGATGCGCTACATCATCCTGCCGCAGGTGCTGCGCAAGATGCTCAGCCCACTCGTAAACCAGTTTATTGTGCTGATTAAGGAATCTGCGCTTGTCGCCTATATCGGTGTGCTCGATATCATGCATCGTGGTGACCTGATCACGACGGAATACTCAGCACCGCTGGAATCTTACACAATCGTTGCTCTGTACTACTTTGCGCTCTGCTACCTGGCATCGAAAGCGGCCACGTTTGTTGAGCGTCGTTTTTCGTTTCCAGAATAAGCGAGTTGAAGATGGCCTCCCGCGAAACATCCTCTCTTACGCCAACTTCCGACGACGTGCCGGTCGTACAAATCCGCAATCTTCGCAAGACATTTGGCTCTCTGACCATTCTGGATGGCGTTTCCATTGATCTCAAGCGAGGCGAGGTCTGTACGCTGATCGGCCCCAGCGGCTCCGGCAAAACGACGCTGCTGAGATGCATCAACGCGCTGACCGAGATCGACGGTGGCGAGGTACTGGTCGACGGTAAACTCGTAACAAACGGTCTGCTTCTCGGCCAGAAAAAACCAGATCAGAGGAAACTCAGCGAAATTCGTTCGAACATCGGCTTCGTGTTTCAGCTTTTTAATCTCTTTCCGCATCTGACGGCGTTGGAGAACATCACGTTGGCTCCGATGAAGGTGAAGAAGGTTTCGCGCGAAGACGCCGAGCGTCGGGCTCGTGAGTTGCTGCAACTCGTAAGCCTTGCGGACAAGGCCGACGTCATGCCGGGAATGCTGTCCGGTGGTCAGAAACAGCGCATCGCAATTGCCCGAACTCTTGCGATGGATCCCTCCGTGATCCTGTTTGATGAAGTCACCTCAGCTCTCGATCCTGAGAGAGTGGGGGAGGTTTTGGACGTTGTCCGTGAGCTTGCGCAGCGCGGCATGACCATGATGATTGTCACGCACGAGATGAAGTTTGCGCGCGAGGTATCGGATCGAATCGTCTTCATGGAAGACGGGAAGATCGTCGAAGAAGGCCCCCCGGAACAGCTGTTTGCGAATCCGCAGAACCCACGGACACAGGCATTTCTTCGCCATAGTTGCGGCTAGTGCGCATATCGCAGATCAATGAATCGCTTGCAGCATAAGTAGCGTGACCTGATCACCTTACGGCGTTGCCCACTTGCTCTTTGCGACGATCCTGAACCAGAATATCCTTCGCGTCCCTCCGTACGCTCAGGTGTTTCGGCACCCAGTAGCAAGGTGCATTAGGCAGCTACGCAGGAAAGGGTTGCCGCGATGTCTGCTGCAAGTTCGCGGCGCAACCGCGCCTGTTGTGCCGGGTCCGAAGTCCGCAGGATGTGAGACGGATGCCATGAGATGAGTACCGGGCCGCCATGCAGGCCGGTCTCGATGGTTCCGCGCCGCTGCGAGATCGAGCTGTTGTCGTCGGTCAGGGCGAAGGTGGAAGATGCGCCGAGCGCGAGCGTGATCCGGGGGCGAATGAAAGCCAGTTCCAAGCCCAGCCACCAGCGGCAATGCCTGATCTCGCTGCGGTTCGGATTCTGGTGAAGACGCTTCTTTCCGCGCGGCGTGAATTTGAAATGCTTGACGGCATTGGTCAGCCATACAGTCTTCGGGTTCAGTCCGGCTTCGCTCATTACCTCTCGCAGCAACTGGCCTGCGGGCCCGACAAACGGGCGGCCTGCAAGGTCTTCCTGATCGCCAGCCTGCTCGCCGACGATCATGATTTTCGCGTGCGGATCGCCATCGCCCCAGACCGTCTGCGTCGCCGCTTCGCACAGGCCGCAGCGGCGGCACTGCATCGCGGCCTGGCGCGCTTCATCGAGGGTCTCGGGCACATCGACCGGGGCAGGCAGCGTCGAGCGATAGCGCGTCGAAACCGCTGCCGCGCCCGGACGCGGCTCGGTTGCGCCGGCCTGGCGCATTCGCTCGACGCGTGCCTCGGCATCGGCAAGCATCGAAGGAATGAGCCGTGTCTCGGGCAGGTTCTTCCAGTATTTTTTCGGCATCTCGGAACGCATCGCATCGAGCTTGATGCGCGCCGGATTGAATATATTGGCGAAGTAGGTGGCCCAAAGCGCCTCCGACGCGTCGTCCCGCAGATCGGGTCGCTTGCCGCCGTCCTCAAAAGTGAGGGTGCGGTCTTCGAAGCGCGCGCTCAGACCGGGCGTTGCGATCAGCCAGTCCATGTCGGCGAAACGCTTGACGAAGAACGACGAACCCGGCTCCAGCGTGTTGTGTTCCGGCTCGAACCAGGCGCCGAAGCTGCGTCGGCTGCCGTCGGACGGCAGTTCGCGGAAACGCACGAACGCATGCATCTTGTGGATGTCTCTTCCGACCGATTTCGTCATCAGGCCGAGCTTGCGCCCGAGCGAGTCGGCCTGCGACAGCGGAGCGCCGTCCTGCCGGTCGAGACGCCAAAGCGCCTGATAGAGCAGGCAGAAACGTTCCGGCGCGGAATGCCAGATAACGGAGCCGGCCAGCCGGATGAAATCGGGATGCACCCGCGCCGTGTGGCTGCCGGTCAGGTCCGGAAGCGCTTCGCCTCCGAACAGGCTGGCGGCGCTGTTCCAGTCGATTTCGTCGGGCGGAATACGGTGGCTGATGGCGAGCCGGGCCGCCTTGCGCCAGGCCTCGAAGATGCCGCGCTGCGGCAATGTGACGGAAAAGCTCATAGCAACGTCAGTTGCTCGGGCGGCGGCGCGAAGCGTGCCCGCAAGCCGCTGCTATCGGTCAGGTGGCCCGGCGACCAGCCGGGCACGGTGACGAAAACCTGAGCCTTCTTCATCGATGCACCGATGCGGACAAGATCGTCGAACCGCAAAAGTGCGTGACGGCGTGCGGCGATAATGCGATCAACGGTGCGCACGCCGAAGCCCGGTACGCGCAACAAGAGGTCGCGCGGGGCGCGGTTCACGTCCAGCGGAAACTGCGCGCGATGCTTCAACGCCCAGGCCAGTTTCGGGTCGACTTCGAGATCGAGATGGCCCTTGCGCGCGCCGGTGGCGATCTCCTCGCCGGAAAAGCCGTAGAAGCGCATCAGCCAGTCTGCCTGATAAAGCCGATGCTCCCGCATGAGCGGCGGTTTTATCAGGGGCAGCGCCGACGATGCATCCGGGATCGGGCTGAAGGCCGAATAATAGACCCGCCGGAGCCGATAGCCGCTATAGAGTCGGGTCGCCGTGTTCAGGATCGTGACGTCGTCCGCGCCGTCCGCACCGACGATCATCTGAGTACTCTGGCCAGCCGGGGCAAAGCGCTTCGCCTTTCGGCCTGTGTGCGTCTTTTCCTTGCCGGCCTCCTGCTCCAGCCGCACCTGCGCCATCGCCGCGCGTATCGTCTCGGGCCGTTTCTCGGGTGCGAATTTGCGCACGCTCGCATCCTGCGGCAATTCGACATTGATCGACAGGCGGTCGGCCCACAGCCCTGCCTCGCAGATCAGTTCGGCCGATGAATCGGGGATCGTCTTGAGATGGATATAGCCCTTGAAGCCATGCTGCTCGCGCAAGGTGCGGGCAATGCGGACCATATCCGCCATGGTCTGGTCCGGCGAGCGGATGATGCCGGACGACAGGAACAGTCCCTCGATACAGTTGCGGCGATAGAATTCGAGCGTGAGAGTGACCACCTCATCGACGGAGAACCGCGCACGCTCGACATTGCTCGACACCCGGTTGATGCAATAGGCGCAGTCGAAGATGCAGAAATTGGTCATCAGGATTTTCAGCAGCGAGATGCAGCGTCCGTCCGGCGTATAGGCATGGCAGATGCCGCTTCCGCCGGAAGAGCCGATGCCGCCCTTGCTGGAATCGCGCTTTTCCCCGCCGCTCGATGCGCAGGAGGCGTCGTATTTCGCGGCATCCGACAGGATCGCCAGCCGCTCTTTCAGGGACAGCTTCATTATCAATGTTCATTATATGTTCCATCCGGCCTTTTCAAGGCTAGCCTCGGAAAGCGTTCTTGCCAGGAAAGGTAAATCGGCGAGAAAACAAATCGGCGAGCGACGGGTCCGTCTATTCTACGAATAGGCTAGAATAAATTCCTCGCCTCGATAGCTACAATCGAGTCGCACAATCCATGCTCCCGTCCGTGCATGTTGTTTTGTCGGTCCGATCGGAACAGAGATAAACTCAACGACAACGATCACTCATGGATGGTCGCTTTCAGCCGACTCGGGGTCAGTTGTTCGTGCCGCGTCTTATGGGGTCCAACCGAGCCGCTGGGAGATAAGCCCGGCTTGATAGGTGACGATCTTTGCCACCTCGACGACCTTTTCCGATGGAATCTGCCACGCTGGACCACTGACGCTGAGCCCTGCGAAAACGCGTCCCAACTGGTCGCGGATCGGAGCTCCGACACAACGCAGCCCCGGCTGGTGCTCACCGTCATCGATCGCATAGCCCCGGCTACGGACAAGCTCAAGTTCCCCGCGCAAGCCATCGGCGGTCGTGATGGTCTGCTCAGTGAAACGCGGCAGGCCCAATGCAACGACGCGGTCGACGATCTCTGGTCCCTGAAACGCCAGAATCGCCTTGCCAACGCTCGTACAATGCACCGGTGCATTCTCGATGAAGGCGGTGGCGTTCTCGCTTGCGGAGTCGGCGCGATGAATGACGACTGCGCGCAGGCCGTCAAAGACGGCCAGATGGACGGTCTGGTTCATCATCCGCTGCAGCGTCTCCACCATCGGTCGCGCCTCGCGATGAAGATCGAGGTTGGAAAGCACGATGTTGCCGAACTCGAACAGCCGCAGGCCGAGCCGATAGCGATCCCGCTCACGATCCTGATCGAGGAAGCCTGCCTCGCGCATGGAGGCGAGGAAGCGATGCGTGGTGCTTTTCGGAAAGCCGGTCCGGTTGCAGATATCGTTCAGCGACAAGGCCCGATCGTTTATGGAGAAGCATTCCAGAATGCGCACGATCTTGCCGAGCGACTTCAGATTGTCTTCCGAATCCCGTTTGGATCGTTTTTCAGTGCCCGTAATATCGTTCATGGTGCCTCGTCATCGCCGCTTTGACCGGCCGGACGAACGATCCGTTGCGGGAATCGTTATCCGGTCAATCGATCTGCTTGTGCAACATAACCCTGTCCGAGAAACCCTCAACTTTCGGATCATGGCCGTTAATATAGCGCTCCTTCGCCTCAACCCTTGATCGCGCCGTTCAGGACGCCGCGCAGGAAATATCTTTGCACGACCATGAACATCACCACCACAGGTATGGTGGCGAGCGTTCCCATGGCCATTATTTCTCCCCAGCGCACGTCGAATGACGTGATGAATTCCGAAATTCCGACCGGAATGGTCTTCATCTCGGCCGAGGACATCACGATGCTGGCGAACAGGAATTCGTTCCAGGACAGCACGAAGACAAAAATACCGACGGAGAACAGGCCCGGCAAAGACAGCGGCAAAACGATCCTGACGAAGGTGGACAGATAGGAGGCCCCATCGACCCAGGCCGCTTCGTCGATTTCCTTCGGAATGCCGTCGAAGAACGATTTGAGCATCCAGACGGCGAACGGAAACGTCAGGATGCAGTGACAGACGATCAGGCCAAGCCTTGTGTCGATCAGTTCCAGTGCGTTCAGCGTCATGTAGATCGGCACGAAGAGCACGATCGCCGGGAACATGTAGGTGACGAGCGCGGCCGTCAGAAACGCGCTCCTGCCCGGAAAATCAAAGCGCGTGATCGCATAGGCGGCAAGCACGCCGATGAACAGGCACACCACGGTCGAAATGGAACCGACCACGAAGCTGTTCCAGAAGAACAGCGGCGCGGAGCCATTCGAAATGATGGTTTCGTACCATTGCAGCGTCACCTGCTCGGGAAGAATCCGGGGTGGCGAGGTGAACAGTTCCTGTGCCGGCTTGAGAGACGACACCACCATCCACAGCAGCGGCAGCGCTATGAAGGCGGCGAGCGGGAGCGCGACGATATAGTTGAGCGCGACCGAAGTTTTCGTGCTGCGCGCCATGGTCAGTTTCCCTTTCCGATGCGGAAGATCAGCGAATAGACCGCGATGAAGATCACCAGTGAGAGTCCCAGCGCCAGGGCAAGGGCCGAGCCATAGCCGAAACGGAAGAAGCCCATCGTTTCCTGGTAGATCCAGACAGGCCAGTGCTCGGTCGCGCCAGCCGGTCCGCCGCGCGTGATCAGCCAGATGATGTCGAAGAAAGTCACGGTCCAGATCAGGCGCAGGACGAACAGCACCTTGGTGACACCGGCGAGGTTGGGCAGCGTGACATAGAGGAATTGCTGCCAGGTCGAAGCGCCGTCCACCTGCGCGGCTTCGTACTGTTCCGGCGGAATGGCCTGCAATGCGGCCCAGTAGGAGATCATGACAAAGGGAAAGCCGCGCCAGATATTGGCGAGGATCACGCTGATCATGGCCCCGTCCGGCAATGCCAGCGGCGACTGGTCGGGGGCAATCAGATGCATCGTCTGCAGGGCATGGCTTACGATGCCGAAGGAGCCGTCGAGCATCCACCGCCAGAACAGGGCGAGCGCGATGACCGGAACGACATAGGGCAGAAGCAGTACCGTCCTGATGACGGACATGCCGGGCAGGTCTCGGTTGATCGCCAGGGCGGCCGCCAGTCCCAGCGCGAACTGTCCGAACAGGGAAAATACGGTCCAGATTATCGTGTTCCAGGCGACAGGCCAGAATTTGGGGGAGGCCGCCATTTCGTGGAAATTCTGCAAGCCGGCAAAACGGCTTTGGTCGCTGAAGAAGTCGGTGGCATAAAAAGCTAACCGGACGGCCTCGAAGACCGGATAGGCGACGAAAACCGCCATGAAAAGAACGGCAGGCGCGACGAAGGCCAGGCCGGTCAGGGCCTTGCCCGTGCCCCGTCTTTTTTGCGGGCCACGAGGCATCGCGGGACCCGCTTCGGCGGTTGATGAATAGGTCATAGTCTAACTCACGAAACCTGCAGTCATGGCATATCCGCCCGGCGCGGAGCCGGGCGGAGCGATCTCGGTGGTCCGCACCGCTACTGGCCGAGGAGCTCGGCCTGATAACGCAACTGCGAATCGATCTGGTCGATTGCCTCTTGGGATGTGATGCGTCCGAGCGCAGCACTCTGGACGGCATCGCCGATGAAGGTGGTTGCCTCGATCTGCCCGGTCAGCGGGTTGAGCCCGGCTTCCTGGCCGTAGCGATACCAGTGAGCCATCACCTTGTTGAAGATCGTGTCCACCTCGGGTGCGAAGCGCTTCACATACTCATTGTTGCGATAGGTCTCGCTTTCGAAAGCGCTGCGCGTGGCGGGCAAAGCGAAGATCGGACGGCTGTTGGCGCGCTCGGCGACACGCTCGGGCGTGTACATGCACTTCAGCAGGGTCTTGGAGGCTTCCTCCTTCTCCGGCGTCGATTTCGACACGAGATAGTAATAGCCGCCATTGAGTGCCGCCGCCGGCTCCTTGCCCGCGTCCGGTCCCGGGAACGGGAAGACGCTCATATTGTCCAGCATCGACGGATTCTGCTCCGCCGCCATCAGCACCACGGCACCCCATTCGTTGGTCATGGCCAGTTTGCCCTGGACATAGTTCGTGCGGAAATCGCTCCAGGTCCATTCAACGGATGCCGGTGGCGAAGCGACCTTGTAGAGCTCGATCATGAAGTCGAGCGCCTTGACGGCCTCGGGCTTGAACTTGTCGAAGACATATTCGCCGGTCTTCGGGTCGAAGATCGTGCCGCCGGTCGCATAGAAGAACTGGAAAAATGTCTGCGGTGCAACGAGCGAGCGTCCGAGCGGCACGGCAAATCCGTACTCGTCGGGCGTTCCATCGCCATTCCTGTCGACGGTCAGCTTCTTGGCAGCATCGAGCAGTTCAGGCCAGGACGTCGGCAACTGCTTTATGCCGGCCTGCTCGAACAGATCCTTGCGGTACCAGACTTCCTGGTGCAGCGCCCAGTCCGGAACGCCCCATATCTGGTCGTCTTTCTTCACCGCATTGAGATAGGACGGAAGGAAGTCGTCGCGACCCAGCGCGTCGATCACGTCGCTGACCGGCACGAGGCCGCCCTTGGCCTGGACGAACGCCACCGCACCTTCGAGCGTGTTCATGATGTCGGGTGCGCTGCCGTTGCGCATGGATGTGATGAGGCGCGTATACATGGATGCAAAGGGAACCGTTTCGAAGGAGACCTTCAGGTCCTTCTGCTCGGCAGCGCAGGTGTCGACCTGCTTCTTGATGACGTCGGCCTGAGCGGCCGTTGTCAGGTTCGTCCAGAAGCTGAGTTCGGCAGCCTGCGCCGGCGCTGCGAGCCCGCCCAAAACGAGCGCGCCAAATGCCAGGCCGAACCGGCCCGATTTAACTGTTGCCATAGATATTCCTCCCTGACGCCGCGATAGCGGCGGAAAACCACGCAAGCCCGTTCCTCGATGAGAATGATTTCCGCCGATTGACGTCGATGCGTATCCCGGATAGTGGATTATCATTCCATATATGTCAACCGGGAGGAATGCCATTGAACGAGTTTGTTGTCGAGTCGCAGCGCCAGATACCGGTGCGTGGCGAATATGACGTCATCGTCGGCGGAGGCGGCACAGCCGGGATCATCGCGGCCGTCGCAAGCGCCAGGAATGGCGCAAAAACACTGCTGGTGGAGCGGGGCGGCTTCCTCGGAGGCCACATTGCCACGCAGTTGCTGGAGCACAGCGCCGGGTGGTTCGATGCCAATGGCGTGCCGATCGTGGGCGGACTGCCGGTCGAGCTGGTAGAGCGGCTGAAGGCGGAAGAGGCTTCGCCGGGGCATGTTCGCGACGACACTGGCTATACGAAATTCAGGCTGCCGATCAGCCACGAAGTTTTCAAATCCGTCGTGACCGACTGGATTGCCGGGGAGGGTGTTGATCTCCTCGTCTATTCTCCTGCAGTGGCGGTCGTAGACTCTTCCGATGGCCGCGCCGTGGTGGTGGTCGAGAACAAGTCCGGCCGCTCGGCATATCTGGCGCATGCCCTCGTGGATGCGACCGGCGATGCCGATCTGGCCGCATTGGGCGGTGCGCGGTTCCTGGGCGAGGCGGGTGGGAAAACCCAGCCCGTTAGCCTGCTGTTCAAGATCGGCGGCGTCGATCACGCGAAGATCCTGGACTATGTCGACGCGCATCCGGAGGACTTCAAGATGGGCGTCGGCCCGGCCGAGTTGCGCAATCGCCCGCATGTAAATCTTTGGGGTTTTGGGGCGTTGCTGGCGAAGGCCCATGCCGACGGCGTGCTTTCGCTGAAGCGAAACGAGTTTCATTACGCCGGTTTCGTCGAGACCGGCGAGGCCGTCATCAATGCGACGCGCGTCGCTGCGGACGCGACCGACGCGGACGATCTCGCCAAGGCGGAAATCGTTCTGCGCCGTCAGGTTCTCGAGTTCGTTCGTTTCTTCAGAAAGTACGTACCGGGGTGCGAAAATGCATTTCTCGCGGCAACGGCGGCATGCGTCGGCGTCAGGGAAAGCCGCAGGATAGCGGGCCTTTCTCTTCTGACCGATGAGCATGTACGGAAGGCAAGCCGCTCGTCCGATGCGATTGCCGTCGGCGGCTTTCCCATCGACAGCCATGATCCCGCCGGCGCCAGCATGGATGCAGCCGAACATGTGCCGTCGGGCTACGAGATCCCTTACGGTGCGCTGATTCCGGATCGGGGGGCGAATGTGATCGTTGCCGGCCGAAGCATTTCGGCGGAGCGCAAGGCTCTCGCCAGCGCGCGCATCACCGGCACCTGCATGGCGATGGGACAGGCCGCCGGCACCGCTGCGGCCCTGTCTGCGACTTTGCGCGTGGAACTGTCGAAGCTGGATGTTGCCCTGCTTCAGAAACGGCTTCGCGAGCAGGGCGCCATTCTTGCGGCGTCCTGATTTCGTGAACTGTCGCCAATTGATGGTTGACACGCGGCGAACACACGCTATTTTCAAAAAATAGAATGTAATCCCGGATTGTGGAATTCATGAGGAGCAGGCAGCGGCTTAGGCGGCTGCCTGGGATCGCGGGGAGGAATATGGGAAGCATAGAGATCAGTTCGGTGGCGAAGCTGTTCGGCAGCGCTCGCATCATCAAGAACATCGACATTTCAATCACCGAGGGCGAGTTCATCGTGCTCGTCGGGCCCTCCGGCTGCGGAAAATCCACATTGCTGCGGATGATCGCGGGTCTGGAAGATGTCTCGGAAGGCAAGATCGCGATCGGCGGCAGGGTGGTGAATGACCTTCCCCCGCAGAAACGCCACGTTGCGATGGTCTTCCAGAACTACGCGCTCTATCCGCACTACACGGTCTACCAGAACATGGCGTTCGGCCTGAAGCTCAGGCGCACGCCCAAGGATGAGATCGACAAGCGGGTGCGTCATGCCGCGCAGATACTCGGTCTCGAAGAGCTTCTGCAGCGATACCCCAAAAGCCTGTCCGGCGGCCAGCGGCAACGCGTGGCCATGGGACGCGCGATCGTCCGTGACCCTGTCGTCTATCTTTTCGACGAGCCCCTCTCCAATCTGGACGCGAAGCTGCGCATTTCGATGCGCACCGAAATCAAGTCCCTCCATCAGTCGCTGAAGCGCACCACGGTCTATGTGACCCACGATCAGGTGGAGGCCATGACCATGGCCGATCGCATCGTCGTCATGCGGGATGGCGTGATCGAGCAGATCGGCACGCCGATGGAACTCTACAACGCCCCGGCCAACCGCTTTGTCGCCGGCTTCATCGGCGCGCCGACGATGAATTTCTTCGACGGTGTCGTCGAACGAAGCGGCGCGGGAGCAGTCATCAGGCTTCCGGGCGAAGTGCGCCTGCCGGTAAACGAGGCACTCGAGCCGGGCCGCGATGTCGTCCTCGGCGTTCGTCCCGAACACTGGGCGCTGTCCGACCAGGGGTCTCCCCTAGCCGGCCGCGTGCGCCTGGTCGAGCCGACGGGGCCATCGGATTATCTGACGATCGATACGCCGGCGGGAGCCGTCACGGCTGTCAGCGCCAGCGGTCAGGCCAGGGCCGCGGCGAATGTCACGCTCGATATCGCGCCGGGCAATCTTCATCTCTTCGACCGCCAAAGCGGCCAGAGGATCGCCGCCTGAGCGACAGGCTATCTACCTTTCACCATCGGGCTGACCGTAGCGGACGCGGTCGGGCTCCTGGCAATGCCCGTCCGCGTCATGAGGAAATGCTATGACTGCCAATGTCGACCCCAACCTTCACAACAGACTTAAAGGTATCCTTCCGCCAGTGACGATGCCGTTCGACGAGAGCGGCGATCTCATCGGCTCGGCCATCGCGCCGCAAATCGACTTCATCATCGAGAAGGGCGCGCATGGCGTCGTGGCCGGCGGCTCGACCGGCGAGGGCCATGCCCTGACCGACGCGGAATTCCTTGTCGCGATGGAAGAAACCTACAAGGCGATCAACGGCCGTGTCCCGTTTGTCGCCGGCCTGATCGTCAATTCGACGCGCGCCGCAATCGCGCGCACCAAGATGATGGACGGCATGAAGGTCGACGCGCTGCAGGTCACGCCGGTCCACTATCTGTTCAAGCCGGACGCGCAGGCGACGATCGACCACTTCAAGGCGATCTATGAAGAAACCGGCATTCCGATCCTGATCTACAACGTCATCCCCTGGAACTATCTCTCGGCCGACCTGATGCTGCGCATCATGGAGGAAGTGCCGGGTGTCGTCGGCATGAAGCAGAGTTCCGGCGATCTCAAGTCGCTGTCGGATCTCCTGTTGCGGATCAAGCCGGGCAACATCGTCCTCAGCGGCATCGACGCCCTGCTCTATTCGGGATTCTCGCTGGGTGCTCACGGCGCAATCAGCGCCCTGACCTCAGCGCTGCCGGGCAAGACTGTCGAGTTGTGGAACCTGGTCAATGCAGGGCGCCATGAAGAAGCCCGCCAGATTCATTTCCAGCTGAACGCGCTCTGGAACACACTGCGGCACGACAATCTTCCGGCCTGCGTAAAATACATCCAGCATCGCCAGGGCCTGCCGCTGTTCCATCCGCGTGCTCCGATGGAGAAGGCCACGGCAGAGCAGAAGCGCGCCATCGACAAGGCGCTGGAGCCGCTTCTCGGCTGACATATGAGACATCGTCGCGAGAGCCTTCTGAGTTCTCGCGACGACAAACCTTGCGACATTTCACGGAACAATCCTATCTCTGGGAGGAGATGTAATCATGTTCAAGTCGATACTTGCTGCGGCAATGATGCTGGCTGGCGCCACCGTTGCGGCAAAGGCGGATTATCCCGAGCGTCCGATAACCCTCATCATTCCATGGGGCGCCGGCGGCGGCACGGATGCAACGGGACGCATCCTTGCAACACTGATGGAAGCAAAGCTCGGGCAACCGATCAACGTCGTCAACCGGACCGGCGGCGGCAGCATCATTGGCCATACCGAGATTTCCAAGGCGGCCCCGGACGGCTACACGCTCGGCATCATCACCACCGAACTTTCCATGTTCCACTGGCTGGGAAGTGCGCCCATCTCCCACAAGGATTTCGCGCCGCTCGGACTATACAATGCCGATCCGTCCGCCGTGGTCGTCAAGGCTTCGTCCGACTATAAGTCCATCGACGATCTTTCCGCTGCGATCAAGGAGAGTGCCTCGACGATCCGCGCCGGAGGCGCCAATCAGGGCGGCATCAATCACCTCGCCTATGTCAGCCTGGTCAAGCAGCTCGGAGGCGACAAGGCTTTTTGGGTGCCGACGGAGGGTGCTGCACCTGCATTGCAATTGCTGGCATCGGGCGCGATCAACACCGCCGTGGTCCAGCTTCCGGAAGCGCAAGGGCTGGTGGATGCGGGCGAACTGCGTCCGCTGGCGGTGCTTGGAGCCGAGCGTGATTCTCTAAACAAGGATGTTCCGACCATCAAGGAAAGCGCGGGTATCGATTTCGCCATTTCTGGATGGCGCGGCCTTGGCGCTCCGAACGGACTTCCGGCGGACATTCGGACGAAGCTGGTCGATGCGATGCAGGAAGTCGTCAACAGCGACCAGTTCAAGGAGTTCATGGCCAAGCGCAATTATGGCGTCTCCTGGCTCGGCGCGGACGACTTCGGCAGCTATCTCGCGGAGCGCGACAAGGTCTTCGGCGAGGCGATGACCGCTGCCGGACTGGCGAAGTGACCTTCTGACACCTCACATCCCTGCTTCCGGAAATCGTCTTGCCGGAAGCAGGACCAGTGAACGGCCGAAACCTCCCTGCCGGGAGAATACGCGAGGGAGATTGCCAGAATGATCCGCGTTCCTGATTCCCTTCTAGGGTTGATTTTCCTGCTCCTCGGGCTCGGCGCAGCCGTCACCGGAGCGGGCATGGAAGGGATAGGCGGCATGGCCGTCGGCCCTGGTCTGATGCCGCTTCTGATCGGCATAGGCATGGTGGTGTTCGGGGCGGCGCTGGTCGTTCAGGGACTGCCGGAAATTGCCGAAATGAAGCGCGGCGATTACGCGTTTCTCGAAAAACGGTCAAATCCCTGGTTTCCGGTCGTCGTTCTCGCAGCCGTGATGCTCTACGTGCCGCTGCTCCAACCGGTGGGCTTCCTGCCACTGACCTTCCTGCTCGTGCTTGCGGTGGTCATGGCCGGCGGAGGCAGGCTGATTTCATCGGCGCTGTTTTCGGCAGCGGTCACGCTAGTCATCTACGCCCTCTTCGTTCATCTGCTCAGGGTTCCGCTGCCCGCAGGATTTTTTGGGTAATCACACATGACCACTGATATTCTGCTTCAGGCCGTAGACCTGGTATTCTCGCCCTATACGATCGCCGTCATCATTCTCTCGTCGTTCTTCGGCATCTTCGTCGGCGCAATCCCCGGCCTGACGGCAACGATGGCGACCGCACTGCTCGTGCCGCTGACCTTTTACATGGACCCGATTCCGGCGATCGCGGCGATCATCTCGTGCACTGCCATGGCCATAACGGCAGGCGACATTCCGGGCATTCTCATGCGCATTCCCGGAACGCCGGCATCGGCGGCCTATGTCGCTGAATCCTACGAAATGACGAAGCGTGGTCGCGCCGCCGAGGCGCTCGGCATCGCAATCGTCGGCTCGGCGATCGGCGGGTTGATCGGCTTCGTCGTGTTGTTGCTGACCGCGCCGTTGCTGGGCAAGCTGGCGCTGCAATTTTCCAGTTTCGAGTTCTTCTGGCTGGCGGTGCTCGGCCTGTCCTGTGCCGCGCTCATCAGTTCCGGCGGGCGGGTCAAGGGCACGCTTGCACTGCTGCTCGGACTGCTCATCTCCACCGTTGGCCTCGATCCCCTGACCGGCAATCCGCGGTTTGCGTTCGGTTCAACCGAACTTATGGGTGGAATAAGTTTCGTTCCCGCCATGATCGGCATGTTCGCCTTGTCGGAGGTGCTGCGGTATGTGCCGCCTGCTCCGGGCGGGATGGAGCCGAGCAGGGTGATCGGCAATCCCTTCGCCGGCATAGGCCGCATCCTGTGGAACCATCGGGTCAACGTGCTTCGCGGCAGTGGTCTCGGCACGGCCATAGGTGCGTTGCCCGGCGCCGGTGGAGATCTGGGCGCGTGGATTTCCTATGCCGTTTCCAAGCGGCTTTCGAAAACGCCCGAGAAGTTCGGGACAGGCCATCCCGAGGGACTTGTCGAGGCCACCTCCAACAACAATGCCGCGCTAAGCTCGGCATGGATACCGGCCATGGTCTTCGGGATTCCCGGTGACGCAGTGACGGCGATCGCGGTGGGCGTTCTCGTCATGAAGGGGATGAACCCAGGACCGACCATCTTCGTAGAAAATCCGCAGAATTTTTACGCCGTCATGCTGGTATTCGTCATCGCGAATCTGCTGATGGTGCCGTTCGGCTGGCTTGCCGTGCGCGGCTCGCGTTTTATCTTCAAGCTGTCGCGTTCGTTCCTGAACGGCGCGATCCTGGCCTTCTGTATTGTCGGCTCCTTTGCGATCAACAACACCGGTTTCGGCATTGCCATCATGATCGCCATGGGCGTTCTGGCCTTCATCCTCGAGGAGAAACAGTTCCCGATAGCCCCGATCATCCTGGGTATCGTCATCGGCCCGCTGGTGGAGCAGAACTTCCTCACCTCGATGATCATTGCCGAGGGAGACTTTCTTGGCTTCTTCGAGCGCCCCATCGCGGCCGGGCTCGGCATATTCACCCTGCTGATCTGGTTCGCGCCGATGCTGCTCCAGGCGGTCAGGGTCGGCAGAGTGAGACTCTCAAGCCGTTAACACCTTTCGCCGGCCGGATTTTACGGAGCGGCCGCCTCCACTCATGAATCGACGAAAGCGGAACCTGCGATGAAAAAACTGATGAACGATCCATCCAATTTCGTGGATGAGATGCTTGACGGTCTGGTGGGAGCAAACCCTTCGCTCGCGCGCGGCGGATCGGCCGGCAGGGTCGTTCATCGCTCGGAAGGGGTCAGGCAGGGCAAGGTCGGCATCGCCTCCGGCGGCGGCTCGGGTCACCTGCCGCTTTTCACCGGATATGTCGGCAAGGGGCTACTCGACAGCTGTTCGATCGGCAACGTCTTCGAAGGGCCGAATGTCGATTCCTGCATGGACGCCATCAAGCTCGCCAATGGCGGCAAGGGTGTTCTCTGCCTCTATGGCAACTATGGCGGCGACCGGATGAATTTTGACATGGCCGGCGAGTTCCTGGAAGGCGAAATCGATACGCGTACGGTTCTCGGCAATGACGACATTGCAAGCGCCGGACCTGAGCAGCGTGAAAAAAGACGTGGCGTGGCGGGCATCGTCTACGCCTACAAGATCGCCGGCGCGAAAGCGGAGATGGGCGCGTCCCTTGACGAGGTCGCCCGCGTCGCGGCGCATTGCGTTGCAAGCACGCGCACTATCGGCGTGGCGCTCGCGCCATGCCAGCTTCCGACGGCTGCAAAGCCGACCTTCGAACTCGGCGATGACGAGATCGAGATGGGCATGGGCATTCATGGCGAGCCGGGTATCTGGCGCGACAAGCTTCGCCGGGCGGATGTGATTGCCGACGAAATGCTTGATAGGCTGCTTGCCGAAAAGCCGGCCGGCAGCGGAAATCGCGTTTCGATACTGGTAAACAGCCTTGGCGCCACGCCGCTTGAGGAACTCTTCATTCTCTATCGCCGCGCCCGCGAGCAGCTCGAAGCTGCCGGGCTGGAAATCGTCATGCCTCTCGTCGGCTCCTATGTGACCTCGCTTGAGATGGCGGGGGCATCCATCTCACTGTGCTTCCTCGACGACGAACTGGAGGAACTTCTCAAGGCGCCGGCCGAGTGTCCGTTCTGGAAGGTTTGACTATCATGGCCATCACGACCCTTTCCCTGAAGACCGGAATAGCGCGGGCGATCGCCAAAATGGCGAGTTTCGAGCAGGAACTCAATGAGGCCGACGCCAAGCTTGGCGACGGCGACACCGGAACCATGCTGGCCAATGTGGTCAGAAAGTTTGCCGAGGTCGACATTCAGGCCGATGGCGATGTCGGCGAGGCATTCCGGAACCTGGCAAAAGCGGCAGCCGCCGCCACCGGTTCGAGCCTGGGAACGCTTTTTGCCACCGGTCTGCTTGCAATGTCAAAGCAGACTTCGGGAGAGAAAGAAGTTGCCTGGGAGCGCCTTGGCGAGCTTCTCAGGACCGCCTGCGCCGCCATGCTTGCGCGCGGTGGCTCGAACCTTGGCGACAAGACCGTACTCGATGCCCTTGATGCGGCGGCTGAAGGTGCTGCGCAGGCCAAGGGCAAATCGGCTCCGGCAATGGCCGTTTCCGCTGCAGCGGAAAAACTGGAGCTTTTGCGACCCGAACAATGCAAGATCGGCCGTGCCCGCATGTTCGCCGACAAGAGCCGCGGGATCGACGACCCCGGCATGCTCGCCTTTGTCGGATTGGCGCTTGCCTTGCACGAAGGGTAGATCACTTCAGGGCTCGGCAAAATCGGAGGAGCGCCCGACGGGATGACTGCAATCGGCCTGTCAGATGGGCGGCGCTTTTTGGCGTCAAGTCGCAGCGTTACTTGACCTGAAAGGTTGGCTTGAACCATGCAGGCGCCATGCTTTCGGCAACGTTGAGGTTGTCGATCCCGGACTGATCGATCATCTGGATCAACGGGCCGACATGTTTGTAAACCAGTTTCCCTTCGAGCACGCGGACAGCCTGATCGATGGCGATCTTGCCCTGCATCACCGGTGAATCGGTCGGTGCTGCCAGCACCTTTCCGCGTTTGATCGCGCGGTAGGTGCCATGGGTGAAATAGTCGGCCAGTATTTTGATGTTGCGCGACATGCCCTTTGTTCGAAGCAGGCTGACCGCCGCGTCCGCCGTCACCGCGCTGCCGACTATGTAGTCGATGTCGGGATGCTCCTCCAGAACCTCCTCAAGCAACAGCAGCTGGGTTTCGAAGCCTGTATCGCCCCATTTGACCGAGACGATCTCGGCTGAACTGTCCATCAGTCTCGGCAGGAGGCCGTCCTCCACGAACTTTACCCAGCCAGCGCCTTTTGGTCCCGGAAACCACGCGATCTTGATCGTAGGCTGTCCCTTTGGGTGACGGCTCGCGAAATAGTTCCCTACGGCGTCACCCATTGCCGTCCATGAGACGCCTGTCTTGGCGGTTATGCCGTCGCTGTCGATGTCATTTATGGCTGCGACTACCGGTATGGTCTTCGAGATTTCGCGGATTGCCGGCGTCAGGCCGCTGAACGAAACCGGGCCGACTATCAGGACGTCGGATGTCTTTACGCAATCCTTTATCTGCGCGATCTGGCGATAGAGATTGGGGTAGCCTCCTGCCTCGACAACCTTGAGCCTTACGCCTAGCCGTTTTGCCTGCTCGACCATTCCGTAGTTGACTGACAGCCAGTAGGAATCCTTGAGATGCGGATAGGAAGCGCAAATCCGCCAAGGTTTTGACGCTGTCGAGAGGGGCACATAGTCAAGACTGCGAGCCTGGCCTTTGTAGTCGAATGCCGGCGTCCACATATCGACAGGCCAACGTTCCTCCGCCCGGACCGGCAACAGCATGACCAGCAGGAACAAGAGGCCTGCGAAGGTTTTCATCATCCTGCTGTTCTCATTGTAGCGTCCGCATGTATCATCAACGTATCGGGTTTTGTGAACGCGGCAAGAGCGTGCGAATGTTCAATCGGCTGGGTATCGGCGCACGGCTTTTCATTGCCTTCCTTGGCATAACCGCCGTATCGCTGTCTTCCGGCGTGGCAAGCTGGTTTATTCTCCGCGGCATTTCGCAGGCACAAATCAGAATGAGCGCGGAGGCCCTGCCGGCCGTTGCCGCCATGCAGCGCACCGCCGATGCAAGCGCCAGACTCGTGGCTGCGGCACCGGCGCTTACGGCTGCCAGGGACGAAAGCTCACGCGGCAAGCAGGAAGCCGAGCTCGCGGCATTGGCTCTTGAAATCCGCCAGTCGGTGGCCGACGCGCGCTTTTCATCGTTCCCCCGCGAAACGGTCGAGAAGCTGTCCGGTACGGTGGATCTGCTTGTTTCCAATTTAAGCGCTCAAAACTCGCTGGTTAAGGAGCGTCTTGAAAAACAGCGCAATTTCAGCCGCCGCGCGGACGAAACGATCAAGGCGGCCACCGCAATCGTCGATCTTTCGGAAACACTGGTTTCCAACGCATCCGCGGGAGCTTCCGCCGTTATCGCCAACCTCTACGGACTGGTCGAGGACCCGTCGCGCAAGACCGAAACCTTCGATGCGCTCGACGGGCTGATCGAGCAGGATATCTTTCTGCTCGACAGGATGTGGGAATTGAGGCTTCGCGGTTCCCAGATCGCGCTTCTGGTAAATCGTCTCACGCGCGCCATCAACGGCAAGGAGGTGCAGGAGATCGGTATGCGTTCACAGGAACAGCTGCGGATCGTTCGGCGACGGGTGGCGAGCATCGATGATCCTGTGCGGCGCGAACAGGCGTCCGGATTCCTGAAAGTCCTTACGGCCTCCATCGGTGCATCGCCGCCAGGCGAGAACCTGTTCCAGCAGAAACTGCGGCTGACTGCGATCGAGGAGGAACTCGACAAGGTCGCGGCTGACAATCGCAATCTTTCGGCCGATGTCAGCCGGGTGGCGCAGGATATGCTTGTCAGCTCGGAAAGCTTTGCACGAAGCACGGCAGCGCAGACCGACCGGGCGGTAAATACGGGCCTCTATGTTCTCGTCGTCTCGACAATCGTGGCGATACTCGTTTCCGGCCTCATCGTCTGGCTCTATGTCGAACGCTCGGTGGTGCGACGCCTGGCCAACCTCGCAGGTGCCATGCAGCGGCTGACCGACGGTGACCTCGAGGTCGAAGTGGAGGAGGAAGGCGCTCGCGAACTCAAGGCCATGTCGCGTGCGGTTCTGGCGTTTCGCGATGAATCGAGCAAGCGCCGGGCGCTCGAGACCGAGCGTGAGCGCACCAACGAGGAACTTCGGCGCCACCGGGAAACATTGCAGGATCTGGTAGGCGAAAGAACGCTGCAATTGCAGAACGCCAACACCCTGCTCCAGCAGGAAGTAGAACAGCACGCCCGGGCACGCGAGAAGGCGGAAAGCGCAAGCAGAGCCAAATCCGAATTTCTCGCAACGATGAGCCATGAGATTCGCACTCCCATGACCGGCATGCTCGGCATGGTTCGCATTCTCAATGAGTCCGACCTGACCGACCAACAGAAGAAACAGCTCTCCATCGCAGCCAGCTCCGGTGAGGCGCTGTTGGGAATCCTGAACAGCATACTCGACTACTCCAAGATCGAATCCGGGAACAGCACCGTCGATTCGGCACGCTTCAGCCTGCGCGACACGTTGGGCGGTGTAGTGGATTTGATGCGGCCATGGGCGGCGGAGAAAAAACTCAGGCTTACCCTGTCGTGCGACCGGGCGATTTGGTCGCGCCATACAGGCGACGATGGCAAGTTGCGCCAGATCGTCTTCAATCTCGTAGGCAATGCGATCAAGTTCACCGAAACGGGAACCATTGCCATTGCGGCGCGCAGGCTTGCAGCCGACGCAACGCGGCAGAGTATCGAGATTTCGGTTACCGATACCGGGATAGGCATTTCCGAAGACGATCGGGAGCGCATATTCGAAACTTTCACGCAGGCCGAAGCCTCAACTGCCCGCCGCTACGGCGGAACCGGCCTGGGCTTGGCCATATCGCGACGGTTTTCGGAACTTTTGGGCGGAACGCTTCATGTCGAATCGACCCCCGGGAAAGGTAGCGTTTTCACCCTGACGCTTCCCTTGTCGAAAGCCGCACCGGCATCGCGCCGAAATACGAAAGGCAGGATCGCCGGCGAAAGCAATAAGGGCGCACTTCATGTACTGGTCGTGGAAGACGATCCCGCGACACGGATCGTAGTGCAGACGTTTCTGGAAGACCTGGGGCATCGGGTTACGATGGCCGAAGACGGTTTTCGTGGGCTCGATCTAGCCGCAAGGGAAATGCCGGAGCTGGTGCTGATCGATATCGGCCTTCCAGGGATCGATGGTCCCGAGACGGCGCGGCGACTGCGAAACCTGGAAGGTGGGAGCGATATTCCCATCGTGGCGATGTCGGCGCACGTCTTCAAGGGGGAGGTCGAGCGGCATCTGTCGACCGGCATCGATGGATATGTCGGCAAACCGCTGACTCCGCAGGCCTTGCGACAAGCCATCGATCAGGTCTGTACGGGTCGCAGTTCCAGCTCTCCATTGCCTCAACTTGACCAGGAATCGTTCAAGACCGATCTTGGCGCACTGGGGCCCGAGGCGATGATCCGCATCTACAAAACGGTGGAGGCGACCTTGCCGGACCGTTTCTCATTGATGCGCCAGCAAATCGCGAACAAGTCACTGGAGACGCTGCCATCGCTGGCCCATGCCACGCGAAGCTCTGCTGCATCAGCCGGGTTCAAGGCACTATTCGAGAGTGCAGGAAAACTCGAGACTGCAGCGAATGCCCGGGATCTGAAAGATATCAAACTGCATCTTTCCGCCTGCGAGACGAACTACACGCTGGCGATGGCTGAAGCGCGCGCTCTTTTTGCTGCTCTCGAATCTGCGGCCTGACCGCGTTCAAACCTAGCGAAAATCCGCTTATATAATGTCAGCGCCTTAAGTGTCCGTTCCAAAATGAGCAACGGCGGGAAGATTCCGTGTGCGCTGACGCTTGCTCTGTTTATGTAGAAATGTAAATTTATCGGAATCCGCATTGGGGGAATGTAGATGCGAATCTGGTTTTTGCCATTGATTTTCTTATTTGGTGTGTTTTCTGCTTATGCCCAGGCGCCATCATTTGACATAAACAAGCAGAATTGCGCGCTTGAGAAGCAAATGGCTACTCAAGCGCGCTCGCGCCTTGCCAACGACCTGCAAAAGGCCTTTCACGACGTTCTCATGGTCAATGAATTGTCGGATGGTTGCGGATCTCTCCAATTCACCGATGCGAAGATGGATAGTCATACAAATGGCTTCAGCTTCGGATTGTCGCAATTCGATCTCGCGACACGCGCCAAAGCAAGTCTCGCGACCTTGAACAGGATTATCTCTTGCTCTCGGCAAGAGAATGTTTCGCCTGTTCTGTCGAAGGCGGATTACAAATTTCTGCAGGAGAATGCGCATTACCCGACATTCATCCTCAAGCAGGACGCTTCAAAATGGAACCGATTTGCCGCCATCAAGCCGGCTATAGAGGCAGCTTTGCGGAGCCAATGTGGCCAAGCCTATATCGAAAACTCCTACATCGCTGAAATAACTGATTTTGAACGAAGAATTTCCCCTTGGTGGGATACGATCAAGACCCGCAACCCGGCCATGGTCGCTGCTGAACAGTTCTTCAAGCTCTATGAACTTGACCTTCGTAACGTTTATGGTGGAACCGAGAACTTCCGGAAAGTGGTCAACCTAGAGGCAGATTTCGTCTGCAATGGTCTTTGTGGTAAGAAACTGGTGCCTGTCTTCACGATCGATCAGCCGGTCACGGTGTCCGATTTCGTCCGCTACATGTTCACGACGAACTGCTATGGCTATGTCCCACAGAAGACTCGCCAGCAAGACGCGCTCCGGCGCCTGAATATGGTTCTCAGCAAAGTAGATATCCAAGCGTTACCCCTCGACGATAGCGATAAGCGATATCTGACCACGGACTTTGCGGATGTTCTCGCGCGTAACAAGAAGCGCTTTCCCGGTTCGCCGGACAACAAGCTTCAAGAGTTGGTCAAGGTCGCGAACGGCGGCTCAGCTATCCTTGGGAATGCGACATTGATGGATAACACAACCATCGCAAAATTGGACGCGGCTTGCAAAAAATAGACCTGCCGCGACCGAAGAATTGATGGGCATGTTTCTTGCTGGGTTGCGATACGAGCGTCAAGCTGCGGTCTTGGAACATCCTGACCGAGATCTCGCCGTCTCCGGTTGCGCGGTGACGAGGGTTACTTCGCCTCGACTTTATGCGCGCCTAAGACCAATCGTCACGATAGCTGCGCGGCGAACAGATATCCTTCGCCGTGCGACGTGGCGATGATCTTCGGGTGCCGGGAATCATCTTTGAGCTTCTGACGCAGCCGGCGCACGATGACATCCACGGTTCGGTCCGCCAGGTCCCATTCGCGGCGGGCAACCTCATGCAGGATACGCTCGCGAGACAAAACCCGGCCGGGATTGGCGGTAAGCAGCGCCAGTGCCTTGAATTCGGCGCGGGTGAGATCAACGAAATTACCAGCCTTGTCCTGAAGGGTGCGATTGCCGAGATCGAGCGTCCAGTCCAGAAACTGGCGCACCGGTTTGACCTCGGCTTCGCTGGTGTTGCGCACTCTGCGCACAAGGTTCTTTACCCGGGCGAGCAGTTCGCGCTGGTCGAAAGGCTTGGTGATGTAATCGTCAGCGCCCATCTCAAGGCCGACGATGCGGTCGATTGCATCGGTTCGCCCTGTTACGAGAATGATCCCGACTTCAGATCGCTCGCGTTGTTCGCGCGTAAGGGCCAGGCCGTCTTCCCCCGGTAGGTTGATATCGATCATGAGGACGTCGACCGGCGTGGTGGCGAGGATTTCGTGCATTCTTGTGCCGTCTTCGGCTTCGCTCACGCGATAGCCTTCCGCCGAGAAATAGGCAGCCAGTTTTGTCCGGGTAACGGGATCGTCTTCCACGACCAGAATATGGGGGGCGAGCGTTCGACGCATAGCTGCCTATTAACAAATTTTCACAATTGTTGTCATCGCTTTCACCATTCTCTCCCAATCGTTTAACAGCAGGCAACTATCTTTCCTAGGCCTGCTCACGGTCAAAACAAGCGGCGGACGGGAAGTGAGCATAAAAATACCCGCCGTCAAAAAAAGGGGAAATTACATGCTGATCATACAGAAGCTTGCCCGACTTTGCGGTCTGGGCGCAAGCCTTACAGTTCTTATGTTGTCCGGAGCAAAGGCGGAGGATTCCGCCGACCCGATCCGCATTGTCATCAACAACTGGACCAGCCAGGTGGTGCTGTCCAACGTCGTCGGCCAGTTGCTCGAACAAACGGGCCATACGGTCGAATACAAGTCTTCCGACACGCAGCTCCAATATACCGCCATCGCAGCAGGCGACATGGACTTCCAGGTCGAGGTCTGGGAAGGCTCGATGGCCGAACCTTTCGAAAAGGCGCTGGCCGCTGGCGCGGTCGACCTCGGCTCGCATGAAGCGGTTACCCGCGAAGACTGGTGGTATCCCGCCTACATGAACGAAATGTGCCCGGGCCTGCCAGACTGGAAGGCGCTGGACGCCTGCGCGGAAAAGCTGGCCACGGCCGAAACCGGGACCAAGGGTCGCTTCGTCGGGCCGCCGGCCGATTGGGGCAAGCATTATTCGGAGCGCATTCAGGCCCTGAAGATGAATTTCGAGGAAGTCCCGGTCGGACAGGCGGCCACGCTGTGGGCGGAACTTCAGTCCGCCTACGATCGCAAGGAACCGATCGTCCTGTTCAACTGGACGCCGAACTTCATCGAGGCAAAATTCGAAGGCCAGTTCGTCGAGTTCCCGACCTACGAACCAGCGTGCCTCAGTGATCCGAAATGGGGTTCGAACCCGGACGCCCTTTACGATTGCGGCGCGCCTGCGAGTGGTTATCTCAAGAAGGCCGGCTCCAAGAACCTGGAAGAGAAGTGGCCGGCTGCTGCTGCCTTCCTCAAGAAGGTGAACTTCACCAATCCGCAGATTGCGGCTGCGGCCGCGATGGTCGACGTCGATGGAATGGCACCGGAAGACGCGGCCAAGAAATGGATCGTAGACAACGAGGCAACCTGGAAAACCTGGCTTCAGTAATCTGATCGGCAGACCGGGCAGGCTTATCGGCTTTCGCCCGGTCTCGTTCGGAAGCGACAGCGCAAAGCTACGCGGCTGGTCGCTCATCCGCGAAGTCGGATTCCAGGAGAGTTTAAGATGCTGACGGCCAAGATTTCATGCCGCAACCTGTGGAAGGTTTTCGGTAGCGATCCACAAGGATTTCTGACCCGCCACGGCGGCGCTCCGACACAGGAGAATTTCAAGGCGGAGGGTCTTATCGGGGCCGTCTGCGATGTTTCCTTCGATGTCTACCCGGGAGAGATTCTCATCATCATGGGGCTTTCGGGCTCCGGCAAGTCGACACTGATCCGTGCCATCAGCCGTCTGAACGACCCGACATCGGGCAGCATTCTCCTCGACGGGGAAGACCTGCTTCAGGCCAGCCCGGAACAATTGATCGAATTGCGCCGCCACAAGATGGGCATGGTGTTCCAGCATTTCGGGCTGCTGCCGCATCGCAACGTCCTCGACAATGTGGCCTTTCCGCTGGAAGTGCGTGGCTCCTCGCGCGAAGAACGCGAAGCGCGTGCCAGGGAAATGCTGAAGCTGGTCGGGCTCGAAGGCCGCGAGTCCTATTTCCCGCGCGAATTGTCGGGGGGCCAGCAGCAGCGCGTCGGCATTGCGCGGTCGCTGGCCGTCGGTCCCGACATCTGGTTTCTCGACGAGCCTTTTTCGGCGCTCGATCCCCTGATCCGGCGCGAGATGCAGGACGAATTCCTCCGTCTCCAGAAGGTGCTCAAGAAAACCATCGTTTTCATCACCCATGATTTCGAAGAGGCAGTGCGCCTGGCAGACCGGATCGGCATCATGAAGGAAGGTCGCCTCGTGCAGCTGGCGACGCCGGAAGAGATGATGTCCAATCCCGCCAACGACTATGTCCGCGCCTTTACGCAAAACGCTCCGCGCGAACGCATCCTTTCGGTCGGCACTATTGCTTCGAAGGATATCGTAGCCCTCAACGGCGTGAATATACTGGCATCCGCCAAGATCGGCGATGCGGCAGCGAAGGTGCTGTCTTCCGACAAGCCGCTCGCAGTGATCGACGACGACGGTCGTGCTATCGGTTCCATCAACCGGACACAGATGATCGCGGCGATGTTTCCGGAAAGCCGGCCGTGAGCGATGCGACCCTGCACGGCCCGTCGGCGCCGGCTTCCCGCAGTCGAGCGGCCATCATGCCCGCCGCCGCCTTCGTCGGGCTGATCATCGGCACGGTCGCATTGGCACAGTTTTATCCCATCCTGCAGCGGTGGCCGACAGAATGGCTGGTTCCGGTGCGCGGCTGGGTGACCGATGGTTTCGCCTGGTTCGGTGCAACGGCAAAGCCGGTTACCCGGATCATCTCCTGGATACTCGCGCAGCCGCTGGCACTCGTCGAAGCGCTTCTCTATCGCGGCATTCCCGCGCTGAAATGGCCGCCGCTGCCATGGATCGCCATCGTCGCCGGAACCGCCATACTCGGTCACTGGATAGCCGGGTGGAGGCTCGCTCTGTTTTGCGGGTTCTGTGCCTTCTACCTGGCTATTTTCGGCCTCTGGTCGGATGCCATGCAGACGCTTTCGATCGTGCTCGTCACCGTGCCGCTGGCCGTCGCCATCGGGCTGTCGCTCGGCATCTGGTCGACACGCAACAGCAAGGTCGAAAGCGCGCTCAACAGCATCTTCGATCTCATGCAGGCGACGCCGCACATGGCCTATCTGGGGCCGATCGTGATCCTGTTCGGCTTCGGTCAGGTCCCGGCGATGCTGGCGACACTCGCCTTCGCGCTGCCGCCGATGGCGCGTTGCACCATTCTCGGGATCAGGACCGTACCGTCGGATGTCATCGAAGCAGGCCACATGTCGGGCTGCACGCCGCGCCAGCTCCTTTGGAAGGTCGAATTGCCGGCAGCACAGCAGACGCTTCTGCTCGGCCTCAACCAGGTGGTCATGCAGACGCTGGCCATGGTGGTGATCGCCTCGCTTGTCGGCGCCTCGGGGCTCGGCCAGAAGCTGTTGTTTTCGCTTCAGCAGTTGCAGATCGGCAAGGCCGTGGAGCAGGGGGTTGCGATTACGCTGATCGCCATTGTGCTGGACCGCATGACCCAGGCGATGACGCGTCGGACGCCATCGCGCCACGCCAAAGGCATGGCCTGGCACGAGCGGCATAGGCATTGGGTCGCCTTCCTCACTGTAACCGCTGCTGCAATCGTCGCGGCGAGGGCCTTGCCCGCCGTCGAGATACTGCCGAGGGACATGACGTTCTCCTACGGGCAGCCGCTCAACGACGTTGTCCGCTGGATTTCGAAAAATCTCTTCGGCTACATCAAGCCGGTTCGCGACTGGATCACCATATGGCTGCTTTTGCCGATGCGGGATTTCTATCTGTGGCTGCCCTGGCCCACCATGATCGGAACGCTGGCGCTGGCCGGCTGGTATCTCGGCGGCCTGCGGCTGGCGCTTCTGCCGATCTGCCTGCTCGGCTTCATGATGCTTGCCGGCTTCTGGACGCCGCTGATGCTGACGATCTATCTCGTCACTGGCTGTACCATATTGAGTGTTCTCATCGGCGTACCGATCGGCGTCTGGGCGTCTCGCCATCCCAGAGGCGCGCGTGTGGTCATGGCGGTTTGTGATACGCTGCAGACCTTTCCGAGCTTCATCTACCTGATCCCGGTCATCATGCTGTTTCAGACCAGCGATCTTTCCAACATCATCGCCATGTTGGCTTTCGCGACGGTGCCGTCGGTGCGCTACACCTATCTCGGGCTGACGCGCGTGCCGCAACCGACCGTCGAGGCTGCGATCGCTTCAGGCACCACGCGACGCCAGCGTCTGTGGAAGGTCGAACTCCCCATCGCGTTCCCGGAAATCCTTCTCGGCATCAACCAGACGATCATGATGGCCCTGGCGATGGTGGCGATCACTGCGCTCATCGGCTCGCGCGATCTCGGCCAGGAAATCTACAAGGCTCTGCCCAGTGCGGATACGGGACGAGGGCTTCTTGCCGGCTTCGGCATCGCATTCATCGGCATCATCGCCGACCGGTTGATCGGAGCGTGGGCGCGGCAGCGCAAACGCGATCTGGGGCTGGCCTGACATGTCGAAAAGAATCGAAGGGAGACTGTGATGTCAACCCCCTATCCTGATGTCGTCTCGGGTCCGCCGCGTCCGAGCTTGATCCTGAC